>ULQC01087146.1_pt1 | contig 70790 bp, 66 predicted proteins | sample 1954091 | NCBI WGS metagenome assembly ULQC01 (sample SAMEA4835645, study PRJEB28245) | human gut metagenome | biome: gut microbiome; material: fecal sample | place: Denmark | collected 2008
GCTTCTGTAAAACCTATCTGCGAAAAGTGCAAAGTCATCAAAAGAAATGGCAAGGTAATGGTCATCTGCGAAAACCCTAAGCACAAGCAGAAACAAGGTTGATTTAATAAAGTGCCGGAGGCGGAACACCGGGACCGCCTCAAATTAAGGCTTTTGCAAAATATTTAAGATCCTGTCTATATCGCACCCGGAGAAGCGACGGAAGATAGGGGAAGGAGAAAGAGTATGGCTCGTATAGCCGGTGTTGACTTACCAAGAGAAAAAAGAGTAGAAATCGGTTTAACCTACATCTATGGAATTGGTAGACCAACCGCGCTGGCAATTTTGGAAAAGGCAGGAATTAACCCTGACACAAGAGTTAAGGACCTGACTGAAGATGAAGCCGGCGCAATAAGAAAAATCATTGACGCTGAATATGTAGTAGAAGGTGATCTGAGAAGAGAAGTTTCCCTCAACATCAAGAGACTGATGGAAATAGGAAGCTACAGAGGAATCAGACACAGAAGAGGCCTGCCTGTAAGAGGTCAGAAAACTAAGACTAATGCAAGAACCCGCAAAGGTCCTAAGAAGACTGTCGGCAGAAAGAAAAAGGCTAAGTAAAGGAGGTTAGGAAGTAATGGCTAAAACTGTTAAAAAAGCAGTAAGAAAAAAGAGAAGAGAACGTAAGAACATTGAAAAAGGCCAGGCACATATCCAATCCACCTTTAACAATACTTTAGTTACTCTTACTGATATGGAAGGAAATGCGCTTTCATGGTCAAGCGCAGGTTCCCTCGGTTTCAAAGGATCAAGAAAATCCACACCGTTCGCAGCGCAGATGGCAGCAGAAGAAGCAGCTAAAGGCGCTATGGAACACGGTTTAAAAACTGTAGAAGTTTATGTAAAAGGTCCGGGCTCCGGAAGAGAAGCTGCAATCAGAGCGCTTCAGACTGCAGGTCTTGATATCACAATGATAAAGGATATCACACCTATTCCGCATAACGGATGCAGACCGCCAAAGAGAAGAAGAGTCTAAGGGAAAGGAGGAGTAATTTATATGGCAAGATATACAGATGCAAACTGCAAATTGTGCAGAAGAGAAGGTCAAAAGCTTTTCTTGAAAGGCGAAAGATGCTACAGCACCAAGTGTGCTATCGAAAGAAGAAATTACGCTCCTGGACAGCACGGTCAGTCAAGAAAGAAGCAGTCAGACTACGCTATGCAGCTTAGAGAAAAACAGAAAGCTAAGAGATTTTACGGCGTACCTGAAGTTCAGTTCAGAAATCTCTTTGACAAAGCTGCTAAGAAGCAGGGCAAAACAGGTGACAACTTACTTATTTTGCTGGAGACAAGATTGGACAACGTAGTGTTTAGACTTGGCTTTGCTGCTTCAAGAAAAGAAGCAAGACAGCTGGTAACTCACGGACATTTCACTATCAACGGAAAGAAAGCAAACATTCCTTCAATGGAAGTTAAAGCAGGGGACGTTATCAAGGTGAAAGAAAAGAGCACAAGTTCACCTAAGTTCAAAGAAATAAAAGAAATGTCTATCACCGTTCCTTCATGGATGAGCGTAGACGTTGACAAGTTAGAAGGTAAAGTCATTGCTATGCCAAGAAGAGAGGAAATAGATACTCCAATTGCAGAGCACTTGATCGTCGAATTGTACTCCAAGTAATAATGTGTCATAAGAATCGCGCATTGAAACTTGGAATGAAAGGGAGGGTTTTTGAGTGATAGAAATCGAAAAACCAACAATCAATAAGTTTATTGATGAAGATGGACGCTACGGCAAATTTGTGGTAGAACCTTTGGAAAGAGGTTATGGCACAACTTTGGGAAATGCCCTGAGGAGAATCCTTCTCAGCTCCCTTCCGGGCGCAGCTGTCACATCAGTTAAAATCGACGGAATACTTCATGAGTTCTCAACAATACCGGGAGTAAAAGAAGACGTTACAGAGATCATATTAAACTTAAAGAAGCTTGCTGTCAGATTGGAAGGGGAAAACACCAAGAGAGCAATTATAAACGCTGTAGGACCTAAAAACGTCACTGCAGCGGATATAATCGGAGACTCAGACATTGAGATATTCAATCCTGATCTGCATATAGCTACCTTGGAGGAAAACGCGACGCTGGTGATGGAAATCAACCTTGCAAGAGGAAGAGGATACGTTCCGGCAGAGCAGAACAAGACAGAAAGCACACCTATTTCAGTGATTCCTGTTGATTCCATATATACACCTGTGAGAAAAGTAAACTTCACGGTGGAAAATACCAGAGTTGGGCAGGTTACCGATTACGATAGACTGGTGCTGGAAATTTGGACAGACGGCTCCATAACGCCGGAAGAAGGCGTTTCCATCGGAGCGAAGATAATGCAGGAGCATCTCAATCTGTTTATCCAACTTACAGACGCTACCGGCTCGATGGAAATAATGGTTGAAAAGGAAGAAGACCAGAAGGAAAAAGCTCTTGAGATGACTATCGAAGAGCTGGAACTTTCAGTTCGTTCCTTTAACTGCTTGAAGAGAGCAGCAATAAATACAGTAGAAGAGCTGACTCAGAAAACTGAGGAAGATATGATGAAGGTTAGAAACCTCGGTAAAAAGTCTCTGGATGAAGTAAAGGCTAAATTAGAGGAACTGGGACTTGGACTTAAACCCAGCGACGATTAATTCGCATTAATATGCGTCGGCCTTGTATTAATCGGCGCCGATGCGTGTTGGCTTTGCGTTAACTTGCAAGAAAGGAGAATCTTGAAATGCCAGGATATAGAAAACTGGGAAGACCTTCAGCTCACAGAAAATCAATGCTGAGAAACCTTGTAACTGACCTGTTCAGAGAAGGAAGAATCCAGACTACTGATTGCAGAGCTAAGGAAGCCAGAAGAGTAGCAGAAAAAATGATTACGTTGGCAAAGCGTGGCGACCTTCACGCAAGAAGACAGGTTCTTGAATTTGTTTTCGACGAGACGGTCGTTGCAAAATTGTTCGACGAAATTGCGCCGGGCTATGAAGATAGAAACGGCGGATATACAAGAATTCTGAAGCTTGGACCTCGTCAGGGCGACAACGCTGAGGTCGTATTCTTAGAATTAGTATAAAAACTTAACATGAAAGCCGGCCGGCAATTTTGCCGGCCGCCCGAATATAAAGAGAAGCCACTCCCGGCACAGTGATATTTGTTTTGAAATCACTGCGCCCAGGAGTGGCTTTTTTGTCACTAAGCATGATATGATACTTTTTTGAGAATTCAACGTAATGGAAGCACAAGTGTCGCAGTTAAAACGTCGCGCAGCCCTCTGCTAAAGCAGCACAATCTTTCCACAGAAAACGGAGTATTATTGGTAGCGCGAGATACATAAAAATGATATAATTGCTTATGAAAACATTAGGCTTCTCTGACACAATCGGACAAGAGCGGAGAACAGAAAGGCATCGCAATGAGTAAAAGCAATAATAAGAAAAAGAAAAAGCTTACCCCAAGGGAATTGGAAAAGAAGCAAGAAAGAAGAGAGGAAGCGGCAAAGCAGAAGAAAAGAGCACGGATTTACAGCATGATAGCGGTGACCATAGGCTGCGTCGGATCTGCATTTTTATGGCCTAGAGAAAACACAGGCACTTATATTGCGCTTTGTGTAGCCACAGGAGTGATATGGGGCATAGCTTTTGATATTGTTTACGCAAAATACCTAAAAAACAAAATGAAAAAGGGGAAATAACGATAAAATGGATTTACAGCATTTGAATGAACAACAAAGAGAAGCGGCTCTTCACACAGAGGGACCGCTGCTTATTTTGGCGGGGGCAGGCAGCGGCAAGACTGCTACCATGACTCACAGAATAGCGTATCTCATAGAGCAGGGAATAAGCCCGTATAAGATACTGGCCGTAACCTTTACCAACAAAGCGGCAGGAGAAATGCGCCAGCGCGTAGAAAAGCTGGTAGGAAGCTGTCCCGGCATGTGGATACTGACTTTTCATTCCATGAGCCTTAGGATTCTGAGAGAAAATTACGAGGCCGTCGGATATGAAAAAAACTTTGTAGTTTACGATACGGTGGACCAAAAAGCGCTGATAAAAAACATCTTAAAAGAGCAGAATATAGACCAGAAGGAATATCCCATCCAATACATATCAGCTATAATAAGCAGGGAAAAAGAAGCAGACCACGGGCCTGAGGAATACATAGAGCTGGAAGGCGAAACACCGAAGACAAAGATAATATACAACATATATAAAGAGTATCAGAAACAGCTTAAAAACAACAATGCGATGGATTTTGACGATCTGCTCAGAAATGCATATCACGTTCTCAGAGATAACTCTGAAATCCTGGAGGACTATCAAAACAGATTTGCATATATAATGGTAGACGAATATCAAGATACCAATCACATACAGTATCAAATCGTTAAACTGCTCGCCCAGTCCCACAAAAACCTTTGCGTGGTCGGCGATGACGACCAGTGCATATACGAGTGGAGGGGAGCTGACATAAGAAATATACTTGACTTTGAAAAGGATTTTCCGCAGGCGAAAGTTATAAAGCTTGAGCAGAACTATCGCTCCACAGGGAATATATTGGCTGCAGCTCACTCAGTTATAAAAAATAACAGAGGCCGCAAATCAAAGAAACTATGGACCCAGCAGGAAAAGGGGCATAAAATCGTATATTCACGTCTTGCCAACGATAAGGAGGAAGCTGCCTATATCGCCAGAGAAATTCAGCTGTTGGAACGTCCGGGAAGAGGATATGACGATTTTGCTATTCTCTACAGAACCAATGCGCAATCCAGATTGTTTGAAGACGCCTTGAGGAGAGCAGGTATACCTTACCAGATACTTTCAGGATTCAGCTTCTATGAGAGAAAAGAAACAAAAGATATGATTTCCTATATGAGATTGGTAGTCAATCCGAGAGATGAAATGGCTTTTGTGAGAGTAATAAACGAGCCTAAGAGGGGTATAGGAGCTAAAACCATAGACAAACTCAGAGCATTGGCCTATGTCAACGGGCAGTCGATGCTGGATGTTATTTCTGATGAGGAAGTGGTAGAAGGACTGCCTTCAAAGGCCAGAGAATCGGTAAGGCAGATGGCTGAAGCCATAAACCTATGCAGAAGTGAGGAGGCTAATTTAACCGTTTCCGACATCTATGACAACTTGCTGGTTCGTACCGGATATATGAAATCATTAGAAGAACAGAACACACCGGAAGCTGAAGGCAGGATAGAAAACCTCTTGGATTTTCGGTCTTTTATATATGATTTTGAAAGTGAAAAAAAGGATGCCGGAGAGGAAGCCACCCTGGCAGAATTTCTTGAAAAAGTGGCTACGGACGGAGACGCCGATAAGTACGAATCCGAGTCGGGGAAAGTAACACTGATGACTTTGCACAGCGCTAAAGGATTGGAGTTTCCTGTGGTATTTATGCCGGGGATGGAAGATGGCCTTTTCCCAAGCCATCGCTCCATAGATTCAGAAGAAAAGATGGAAGAAGAGAGAAGACTTTGCTATGTGGGTATGACTAGAGCAAAAGAAAGACTTTTTCTTACTAGCGCCGAATACCGTGTCACATATGGACAGGGAAACTTTACAAGAGAATCTGCGTTTATGAGGGAATTGGACCCGGCGCTTTTGGATGGTTCAGGTGATATGGTATATGTTCCTAAGAGGGGTAGCGGTATAGGACTGGGTATTGATACGGGTCATATGGATGGATTTTCTGAGCCGGTTCATAAACCTTATGACCCTCTTAGATATGCAAAAAAGGTGGTTGAATCAAAAACAAGCAAGGGTGACCAAACGTTTTCGGCGGGAGACGAGGTCGAACATAGCAAATTCGGTACAGGGCTTGTAATTGAAGAAGACGACAAGACAGTAACGGTTATGTTTGACAGTGTCGGCAGGAAGAAGCTGGCCAAAGGTATAGCTCAGCTAAAAAAACTTTAGATTTAATTGCTAAGGAGAATTATTATGAGCGAAGATATTACTAAGAACAATCAGATTTCTGAAAAAAATCTTGACAAGATGCGAGAACTGGTAGATGTGCTTAACGATGCGTCAAAAGCATATTATCAAGAAAGCCGGGAGATAATGACAAACCAACAGTATGACGCTCTCTATGACCAGCTTGAAGCATTGGAAAAAGCAACGGGAGTTGTCATGGCCAACAGTCCGACGATTAACGTTGGATATGAGGTGCTTTCAGATCTGATAAAAGAGGCTCATCCGGAAAGAATGCTTTCCTTAGATAAGACAAAAGACCCTGAACAACTGGTTTCATGGCTGGGGAATCAAAAGGGCATCTTATCTTGGAAGCTGGATGGATTGACCATAGTGCTGACTTACAGAGATGGCAAGCTATACAAAGCGGTAACCAGAGGAAATGGACAGGTAGGAGAAGTAGTTACCAATAACGCAAAAACTTTCATTAATCTGCCTCTTAACATTGATTTTAAGGGTGAATTGGTATTGAGAGGCGAAGCTGTGATTTCCTATGATGATTTTGAAAAGATAAACGAGAGTATTGCAGATGAATCGTCTAAGTATAAAAACCCGAGGAACCTTTGTTCAGGCTCTGTAAGACAGCTAAACAATCAGATTACCGCTCAACGCCGAGTCCGGTTCTTTGCATTTAATTTGGTGTCAGCTTCCGGGCAGGAATTTCAACTGAGGAGCCAACAATTTAACTGGCTGAAAGAAAGAGGCTTTCAAGTAGTGGATTATAAGCTGGTAGAGGCAGATACTATTAAAAGTAAGATTGAGGAATTTGAAAAGAGTATAGAAAAAAATCCAATACCTTCAGATGGATTAGTTTTGACTTATGATGATATTAAATATGGAAAATCATTGGGCACTACTTCAAAATTTCCAAGAGATTCGATAGCTTTTAAATGGAAGGACGAGGTGCGGGAAACCGTATTGAGGGAAATTGAATGGAGTGCGTCAAGAACAGGTTTAATAAATCCTATAGCCATTTTTGATCCTGTAGAACTGGAGGGGACTACCGTGAGCAGGGCGTCTGTTCACAATGTCAGCGTGATGAGAGAACTGAAGCTGGGGATCGGAGACAGAATAAATGTATATAAGGCTAATATGATAATACCCCAGATACGTGAAAACCTTACGTGCAGCAATAGCATTCAAATTCCTGAAAATTGCCCTGTTTGCCAAAGTAAAACCAGGATTGACAATGAGAATGGAGTGGAAACGCTGGTATGCCCTAATCCTGAATGCCAGGCCAAGCAAATAAAAAGCTTTACACTGTTTGTTTCCAGGGATGGCATGAATATAGACGGCCTTTCAGAAATGACTTTAGAAAAACTGATAGCAAAAGGTTTAATCAAAGAACCGGCGGATTTGTTCAAAGTAGAGCAGTTCAGGGATGTGATAATCAATATGGAAGGATTTGGCGACAAATCTTTTGAAAATTTGAAAAAGTCGGTAGAGGCAGCACGAAATACCACATGCGAGAGGCTTCTGTACAGCTTGGGGATTCCGGGTATAGGCAAAGCTAATGCCAGGCTTATAGCTAAACATTGCCATAATAAGTGGGATGCCATACAGAACATCACTTTTGATGAACTTTTGACTATAGACGGCATTGGAGACGTAATGGCAGAAAGCTTTTGCCAATATTTTGAAAAAGAAAAGAATAAAAAAAATATTTCAGACCTTTTGGAGCAGGTACACCTTGACGAGAGTGAAGAAATAAGTTACAGTACACTTGGTGGAAAGACATTCGTTATAACAGGAAGCCTTAATGATTTTGAAAACAGAGACGCTTTAAAAAATGAAATTGAAAAGGCAGGTGGAAAAGTATCAGGTTCTGTGAGTGGGAAAACTGATTTTCTTATAAATAATGACACTGCATCTGGTTCTGCAAAAAATAAAAAAGCTAAAGAACTGGGTGTTCCTATTATAGACGAAAATACTATCATAGAATGGCTGAAAAACGGCATTCAGGACTACGGAGGTAAATAATTATGGAAAACAACAGAATTGACATTGACGCTATACCTGGTGAAAGATGGTTCCCTAAGGAAACAACTTTTGAAGAAGATATTAAGGAATATTGGGGCGACTGGGGCGTTTCATCAGAAGTTGAAACTCTAAGGGCTGTACTTATGAGAAGACCCGGAAAGGAAATCGAAAACTTTGATGCCAGAGAAGTTAGATTTTCAGATGAACCTATAGATATAGAGCTCATGAGAAAACAGCACGATGATGTTGTAAAAATTTATAAAGATTTCGGCGTAGATGTTTATTATGTTGAAAATCAAAGAGAAGATAGACCGAATGCCATTTTTTGCAGAGATTTGGTACTGATGACTCCTGAAGGAGCCATTCTCACCAGACCGGGAATGGCAGCAAGAAGAGGAGAGGAGCGCTACATAGGGGAGGCTCTCAGCAAGATAGGAGTTCCGATTGTTAAGACAATTACAGGCGATGGCATGTTTGAAGGAGCTAATGCAATGTGGGTGGACAGACATACTTGTGTTGTATCTACCGGAAGCCGTTGTAATAAAAGCGGATATGAGCAAGTCAAAACAGAGCTTGAGCGAATGGGAGTTGAAGTTTGGCATATGCAGCAGCCTTACAGCAACATACATATAGATGGCCTGATGAATCCTTTGAGTAACGATAAAATTCTTGTGCATGCAGGACAAGTGCCTTATGACATAGTAGATATGCTTAAGAAAAAAGGCTATAAGATCCTTGAGGCACCATCCAGAACAGAAGTAAGGGAAACCTTCGCCTGCAACTTTGTAGCGCTGGAACCAGGTCATATAGTAATGCCTGAGGGAAGCCCTAGAACACAGGAACTTCTTGAAAAAGAGGGGATAAAAGTTCAAACTGTTAATATCTCTGAAATTATGAAAGGCAAAGGCGCTCTTCACTGCATAACAGCATATTTGAAGAGAGGCTAAATTTTAGATTATATTTGATGGGGAGGAGCGATTGCCGCGCTTGCGCGGCCTCCTTCACCCACTAACCTCTGTACGATATCTCCAACTAAACCTACAACGATATTTCCAACTAATCCAAAGCTGTATTGACTTTGAAGAGAAAAAACAATATAATAAATGGGTAACTTAAATTGCCTTTGGAAAGCTTCGCCTGGCATGGTTTGGGTCCTGCGCAATAGGACGCCGTGAACCTTGTCAGGTCCGGAAGGAAGCAGCAATAAGCGGAAGTTTTTATGTGCCGCAGACTAGCCTTCTCCAACGCCAGCGCGGAGCTTTTCAAGGGCAATTTTTATAGAGGAGATTTATGTACACGGCGTTATACAGAGCTCAAAGACCTGAGGTCTTTGAGGAGATTTTAGGACAAGAGCATATAGTAAAAATTTTGAAAAACCAGTTGAATACTGATACAGTGAGTCACGCCTATCTTTTCTGCGGAACCAGGGGGACAGGAAAAACCACTACAGCCAGGATTCTTGCCAAAGGTGTCAATTGCCTTTCCGAAGGTGAGAGACCGTGCGGCAAATGTGCTCATTGTCAGGCCATCAAAGATGGAAGTTTCATGGATGTGATAGAGATAGACGCAGCATCAAATAACGGTGTAGAAAATATAAGGGAATTAAGAGAAAGCGTCAAATATCCGCCGGCTATAGGAAGGAAAAAGGTTTATATCATAGACGAGGTTCATATGCTTTCTACAGGAGCGTTTAATGCTCTTCTAAAGACCCTTGAAGAGCCGCCTGAGCATGTGATGTTTATTCTTGCGACTACTGAGCCGCAGAAGCTTCCCTCAACAATACTTTCACGCTGTATGAGGCTGGACTTCAGAAGAGTTCCTCAGCCGGTCATAGCTGAAAACATGAAAAATATATGTAATGACCGAGGTATTGAACTGACTGAAGATGCAGCCAGACTTTTGGCAAACTGCGCTGATGGGTCTGTCAGAGACGGACTGAGCATTTTAGACCAGGTGTTGGCAGGCGGAGATAAAAAAGTTGACAGAGATAAAGTTTTAGAATACGTGGGCACCACAGGAGAAGATTTTTTTATAGAACTTACTGAACTGGTGTCTTTGAAGAAGTCTGCCGAAGCCATAGTACTTCTCAACGAGGTGCTTCAAGAGGGAAAAGACGTAAGACAGATAATGAAGGATTGGGTTGAGCATTATAGAGGCCTTCTCATAACCAAGTTTGTTAAAGATGCAGAAGATATGCTCAATATGTCTGCCGAAAATTTGAACAGGCTTAGGGAGCAGAGCAAGCAGATTTCATTGGAAGAAATAGATTATGCGGTAACCAGATTATCTAAGACTATCAACGATGCCAGGTGGTCGACAAACCCAAGAGTGCTGTTGGAGCTGGCTATAGTAGCGATTTCGGCAGGTGGTCAGCGGGATGAAGTATATAGGCCTGTAAAAAGAAACTTAGCCTCTGCAGTTCAGCAGGTTCAAACTGACACAGACATGACTGAAACCAAAGAAGAACTGCACAAAGATTCAGATGAGTTTATGGTTCCCCAAGGAGAGTATGATAATCTTTGGCATAGAATATTTGAAGAGGGAGAAGGAAGCGCAGGCAGCTTCAACCTCATACGCAGCGGCACAACCCTGCAATCTATTAGCGATGACAGTTTTGTAGTGGAAGCGTGCAGCAGTTTTACAAAACGTTATGTTGAGCAAAAGAAGAGTAAGCTGGAAGCATTAATGGAAGCTCAGACCGGCAGAAAACTGCGTTTAAAATGCATATTAAAAGAAGAAAAGAAAGAAACAGAGCCAACTTCTCTTACAGCTGAAGAGCTGGCAGAAGAGGCAGAAAACCTTTTGGGAATAAAAGTAGATATAGAATAAAACAGGAGGATAGAGATGGGAAAAGGAATGAGAGCCGGCAAAAAACCTAGTGCAGGAGGCGGAAGCATGCAAAAGCAGCTTCAGCAGATGCAGGCTATGCAGCGTAAAATGGAAATGATGCAAGCTGAGATAGAAGAAAAAGAAGTTCAAACCACAGCTGGCGGAGGGGCAGTGACAGCTATTGTGAATGGCAAAAAAGAAATTACGAAGCTGGAAATAAAGCCTGAAGTAGTAGATCCGGATGATGTGGAAATGTTGCAAGACCTTATAATGGTAGCTGTAAATGAAGGGCTTCGTCAAATAGATGAGATTTCCAATGCTGAGATGAGCAAAATAACCGGAGGATTGGGAATACCGGGACTTTAGCGGCTGTATATTAAAGATAGGAGTAGGCGCAGTATGAAGCAATATCCGAAACCTCTTGCCAGATTGATAGGAGAACTGTCAAAACTGCCGGGCATAGGCTATAAATCTGCTCAACGTTTAGCGTTTCACATTCTTTCATATGAAGATAGTGAAGCTCAGGCTCTCGCAGATGCTATTATAGAGGCTAAGCATCAGATGACTCATTGCAGCATATGCGGCAATTTGACTGACAGCGATCCATGTGCAATCTGTTCAGACGAGAGCCGCAGAAAAGATGTTATATGTGTGGTGGAGAGCCCTAAAGATGTGGCAGCGATGGAAAGAATAAAGGAATTTGATGGAAAATATCATGTGCTTAACGGTGTAATTTCACCTATGGAAGGAATAGGACCGGAGGATATCAATCTTAAATCGCTTATAAAGAGACTTCAAAATGAAGATGTTAAAGAACTTATAGTAGCTACTAATCCGAATATTGAAGGAGAAGCTACAGCCATGTATATTGCCAGGCTTATAAAGCCTGCGGGAATAAAAGTGACAAGAATCGCACATGGACTTCCTGTAGGAGGAGATCTTGAATACGCTGATGAGGTGACATTGCTTAAGGCTGTTGAAGGCCGTAGAGAATTATAAATAAAGGATTAAAAAATCTCTCTGAGAAAATCTCAGAGAGATAAATTTTTTTCTTTGGCAAGTTTGAGAAGATATGAGTATTTTGCCTTAGCCGCAAGAAGATTGTAAGAAGCGTAATCTATCGCTTTATCATCTGTCAGTTCATTGAATGTGGATACAGCCTGTTCAAGTTCAGAATGCGCAGAAGTGATACAGTTGTATAAAAAATCACTTTCAGAAGCATTAGATTTTAGAGCATTGGCGCCTTTCACTTTTTCACACGCCAGATTGTAACCTTTCAAAAATTTTTCCCGAATAGAGCTGGTCAATGTAATCACACCTTTCTTGCTTATTTAATTCTATTTTATTCCAAGAAGGCATATTTTATACAAGCAAGGTTGGAGGAATAGAAAATGGGACTTGATATAAGTATTTTTCTCACATACATAGGAGCGATTTTGCTTGTATTCATATTTGGAAGGCTTTTTTTATGGCCGTTGAAGATGATATTAAAGCTGATGATAAGCAGCTTGATAGGTGGATTATTGATCTTTGTGTTTAATCTCATAGGGTCAAATTTCGATGTTATAATGCCCCTTAATATTTTTACGGCATTTATAGTTGGTGTGCTGGGATTGCCAGGGGCTGTGCTTCTGCTTATCTTTAACGTTATATAACAGTTAAAGACATAAATTTAATACGGCATTTTGTAAAATCTTCCGCTAACTTGGTCTGTTCGGATTATGTTAATAAAAGCTTTCGGATCTATTTTGTTAATTTCGGATACTAATTTATTTATCTCTTCTCTGCCTACGACAGAATAGAGGATATGCCGTTCGCTTCCTTCATACATTCCTATACCGCGAATCAATGTGGCATCGTGGTGAGTAAGTTCTCTGAGTTTCCCATATATGGCATCCGGTACAGAGGTAATTATCAGCAAGGTATTCTTCTGATAACGTTTAAACAGAAGCTGTATTACTTGGGTGCTGCTATACTGATAAATTATTGAATAAAGCGCTCTGTCAAAACCGAAAAGCAAGCCTGCAGTGACGAGCACTACAATGTTGCCCATAAGTATGTAACTCCATGCATCGACACCTTTTTTCTCGGAAAAAAATATTGAAATAAAATCTGTTCCGCCGCCACTGGCTCCGTTGGTAAGACATACGCTCATGCATGCCCCGTTGATTATGCCTCCGAATATGCTTATCAGTAAGGTATCGTAGGTGATAGTCACAGAAGGAAAAATATCTGTAAGCACACCTGATAGAAAAACCACATAGAATGAATAAAACGTGAATCTTTTACTTATGTACTTGACGCCAATGAAGGCAGGTATCAAATTTAAAGGAAGATATATCACAGAATATGGTATATTTATATCGAAAAATTTTGAGCCTATACCTTGCAAAAGTATAGTGACTCCGCTGAAGCCGCCGGGGAAGAGCCCTCCGGTGTCGACAAAACTTTTCAAGTTAAATGCAATTACAGCTGAAGCCAGAGTCAGACAAAATATCGTTATTATTTCTCTTTTTATTTTGTTTTGCTTTGATGCCATCATTTTGAATCTTTATTTTTCCTCCATTTATCGATAGCCCGTTACTGCTGAGGCGTCGTCATTTTACAAACATCTATCCATTCAAGAGCGTTTGAATATTTAAAAAGCTCATCGCATGTAAGTTCTATAGCGCTGTTGGAACTTCCGCAGGCAGGAAACACTGTATCAAATCTTTTCAAGGATATATCACAGAAAATTTTCACTTTGTCTGCCATTTGAGAATCTATACCGAAAGCGCAGACTCCGCCTATAGAATGTCCTGTAAAAGAAACAACTTCTTCAGGAGAAAGCATTTTTGCTTTTTGAGCAAATTTATCTTTGAATTTCCTGTTATCTATTTTCGCATCGCCTGCGGTTTGTATAAGTATACAACCATCATCTCCATCTTTAAAAGAAAGCGTTTTGCATATTCTTGCTCCTTCTACGCCTACAGCTTGAGCCGCTAACTCTACTGTTGCGCTTGAAACATCAAACTCCATTATTCTGTCTTCTATACCAAAATGTTTAAAATATTCGCGTACTTTTTGAATCGACATTGATAAACCTCACTAAATCTAAAATTTTTCCAAAATTTATTGTACCACAAATGATAGGGATGATGAATACATGAAAATCCTATTTATTGACAAAAATAATTTCTTTTGCTAGAGTTAGAGTATTACTGGTTGAAAGTATGTGATGTAGTAAACAATAAAAGCAAAGTTGATAGGAGGGTTTTAAGTGGAACAGATACAAAATGAAAATACACGGGGACAATTTAAATCCAATATAGGATTTTTAATGTCTGCAATAGGCTCCGCAGTTGGCTTGGGAAATTTATGGGGATTTCCATATAAAATGGGAGCCAACGGTGGATTTGGATTTCTGATTCTATATCTTGTACTGGTAATTTTTGTAGGATATGTGATGCTTGTTACAGAACTTTCTTTAGGAAGAAAAACAGGCAAAGGCGTGGTGGGCGCATATAAAGATTTGTCAGAAAAATATGCTTTCATCGGATGGATGGGAGCGATTGCCCCATGGATGATTTTATCATTTTATTGTATGCTTGGAGGATATTGCATTAAATATGCAGTAGCCAATCTGGGAGACTTCTTTGATGCCGGCTGGGGAATAGGTGGACAAGACAGTGCAGAATTTTTCAGCCAGTTCACGACAGATATGGTAGAAACAGTTGCGTTTTCACTTATTTTTGCGTTTCTGACTATATGGATAGTGAGAGGGGGCGTTTCTGAAGGAATAGAAAAGTTCTCGACTATAGCGATGCCGATGCTGTTTGTAATGCTGGTGATAGTGGTTGTGAGAAGTGTTACGCTGCCGGGCGCATCGGAAGGTCTTGAATTTATGTTTAAACCTGACTGGTCTGCCTTTGAGGGCACAGGGTGGATAACAGTGCTGGCTGTTGCAGGGGGACAGATGTTCTTCTCGCTGTCTCTGGGTATGTCCATAATGATAGCATATGGTTCATATTTGCCAAAAAATCAAAACCTGGAAAGGAATGCTCTTGTTATACCGTTGGCGGACACGACAGTGGCTGTATTAGCAGGTCTTGCAACACTTCCTGCAGTATTTTCGGCAGGGCTTGAGCCTACCCAAGGACCGGGGATGTTATTTATAACTCTGCAAACCGTATTCAGTTCAATGGGCGGATTCGGACCGATATTCGGATTTATATTCTACGGACTTGTATTTATTGCGGCAATCACTTCTTCGATTTCGCTGTTGGAAGGCATAGTAGCTGTTGGAGTAGATAGAGCTATAGAAAAAGGGAAAAAACCAAACAGGAAGAGAATAGTTACTATGCTTGGAATAAGTATCGCTATAACATCTACTATAGTTTCGTTGGACGGGCTGGGAGCCAACGGATTCCCTCAATTCTTCGGTCAAAGCTCCTGGCTGGATGCTATAGATTTGATTTCAGAAGGAATACTGATGCCTCTGGGAGCGTGCTATTGCGCCATTGTGATTCCGGTAGAAATGGTAGATGAGGAAGTGAGTCTTAATGGCAACAGGTTCAGAACGAAGAACTTTTATAATTTCTGTGTAAAGTTTATCGCACCGATAATGATGGTAATGGTTTTGTTGGGACAACTGGATACCTTCTTTAAAATTGGAATGTTCAGTTAAGATGACTGGACCTGCGAGCTAAGTTGATGAAAAGGAAGAGAAAATGAACTTTTTAGAAGAGCGGATAATAAAAGACGGAATTGTAAAAGAAGGCAATGTTTTAAAGGTAGACAGTTTTCTCAACCACCAGATGGATATAAAGCTATTTGACATGATGGGAGCTGAGTTTAAAAAACGATTTGCCAGGGAGAAAATAACAAAAATATTGACCATAGAGGCTTCCGGAATAGGTATAGCTTGTGTGGCAGCGCAGCATTTTAATGTGCCTGTGGTCTTCGCTAAAAAATCTAAAAGTATCAATCTCGAAGGCGAAATGTATACTGCAGAGGTCGAGTCGTTTACCCATGGAAATAAGAATCAGATTATAGTTTCTAAGAAATTTCTTTCGGAAGATGACAAAGTACTTATAATAGACGATTTTCTGGCCAACGGCTGTGCTTTGCAGGGACTGATAAAAATAGTCGATGATGCCGGCGCGTCAGTTGCAGGCATCGGAATAGCCATTGAAAAAGGTTTTCAGCCGGGAGGAAAGATCATCAGAAATCTGGGATATCATCTGGAATCCCTGGCTATTGTTGACGATATGGACAGCCATACCGGAGAGATAAAGTTCAGATAAAATTATAATTCATATGAAATATAACCAGAGAAATACCATAAAAATACCACAGTCCGCCAGCTCGGTCTGTGGTATTTATTTTGTGCAGTTGACTATATCTCCAACTCCCGGAAGCACCAGCCTAGGTCTGTATGGGAAGAGATCGATGTCTGCGCGGGAAGTTACACCCGAAAGGACCAGCACTGTGTCCAAGCCTGTTTCTATGCCGGCGACTATATCGGTATCCATTCTGTCACCGATCATGGCTGCTTCATCTGAATGGATATCCAGCATTCTGAGACCGGTTCTCATCATTAGCGGATTAGGTTTGCCTATGAAGTAGGCTTTCTTTCCCGTAGCCATTTCGATAGGCGATATCAAAGCTCTGCATGCAGGAGCGATACCGGTAGTAGTGGGTCCTGTCAAGTCGGAATTTGTACCTATGAGTTTGGCTCCGCCCAGAACCAAGGAGACTGCCTTGTTTACCGTTTCATAATTATAAGAAGGACTTTCTCCTACTATGACATAATCCGGAGACTTATCGGTTATAGCGATGCCTTCCTGATATAGGGCTCCGATAAGACCGGAATCTCCTATTACGTAGGCGCTGCACTGAGGCGATTGCTGACTGACAAATTTTGCTGTAGCAAGGGCGCTGGTATAAAAGTGGGTTTCGTCCACATCAAGCCCCATGTTTTTTAATTTCAGCTTAAGTTCCAATGGAGTCTTTCCACTGTTATTGGTCAGAAAAAGGAACTTTTTATCGTTTTTGTAAAGCCAGTCCACGAATTCCTTTACGCCGGGCAGAAGCTTGTCACCGTGATATATGACACCGTCCATATCGCATATAAAACCTCTTTTTGCTCTCAGCTCTTCCATATTTTCACCTCCTTTCCCATTATATTATATACACAGAAGATGAAGTTTGCAATCATAGCATGTAAAATGTATGTAAAATATCGGGCTCAGCTGAAATGCCGAGTCTAAATTTTTTTGAAAAAAAGGTTGATTTTTACAGCGGTCCGTGTATAATAATTATATTATTTAAATTTTTATGCACAAATTGACGGGAAAACCCGAAGAAATATGCAAAAAATATTAAAAAAATTTATAAAACAGGAGATATAAAAATGGAAAAGGAAAAAGTAATTCTGGCATACTCGGGAGGCCTTGACACATCTGTCATAATGGCATGGCTCAAAGAAAACACGGATTTTGACATAATAGCAGTATGCTGTAACGCAGGACAAAAAGAAGATTTCGACGCTATCGAAAAGAAGGCGTTGGCTACAGGAGCCAGCAAGGCTTACACTATTGACATCAGAGAAGAGTTTATAACCGATTTCATTTGGCCTACGTTGAAGGCCGGCGCTGTTTATGAAGGTCAATATATGCTTGGAACTGCTATGGCAAGACCTTTGATGGCAAAAAAATTGGTGGAAGTGGCAGAGAAGGAAAATGCTTTTTACATAGCTCATGGATGCACCGGCAAGGGAAATGACCAAGTTCGTTTTGAGGTGACTGTTAAAGCGCTGAATCCGGCCATCAAGATAATCGCTCCGTGGAGAATTTGGGATATGCAGTCTCGTGAGGAGCTGATAGAATATGCTCAAAATCACGGCATTCCTATCAACCAGACCATAAAGAAGATATACAGCCGCGATGAGAATATCTGGCATATAAGCCATGAGGGCGGCGAGTTGGAAAACCCTTGGAATGAACATCTCAACAGCATACACGTCCTCAGCGTACCTCCTGAAGAGGCGCCTGATAAGCCGGAGTATGTGGACATTGAGTTCGAAAAGGGTATTCCTGTAGCTGTAAACGGAGAAAAGATGGATTGCATTTCGCTGCTTAACAAGCTCAATGAAATGGGCAGCAGAAATGGAGTAGGCACAGTAGATATAATCGAAAATCGTCTTGTAGGTATGAAATCCAGAGGCGTTTATGAGACTCCCGGCGGCACAATCCTCTTTGCTGCTCACACCGGGCTGGAACAGCTCATATTGGATAGAGACACGACTCAATACAAAAATATTGTAGCTCAAAAGTTCTCTCAGATGGTTTACGACGGCCTTTGGTATACGCCTCTCAGAGAGGCTATCAGCGCTTTTGTTGACAGCACGCAGCAGCTGGTTACAGGAACAGTCCGCATGAAGCTTTATAAGGGCTCTGCTGTAGTAGCCGGAAGAAAGGCTCCGTACTCTCTGTATAATGAAGAATTCGCTACATTCAGTAAAGACGAAGTATATAATCAGAGCGACGCAGAGGGATTCATCAACCTATTTGCATTACCTTTGAAGATACGCGCTATACAGAAAATCACCGTGGAAGGAGGAGCGTCTCAGAATGAAACTTTGGAAAGGAAGGTTCTCAAAGGCGGCGACTTCATCCGCTGATGAATTTAATGCTTCGATAGGCTTTGACCAGCGACTTTACCAGGAGGACATAGCTGGAAGTATCGCTCATGCTAAAATGCTCGGCAAACAAGGCATCATATCCGATGATGAAGCAGAGCTCATAATTAAGACTCTTGAGCAGATCAAAGACGACATAGAAGCCGGAAAAGTGGAATTTACCATAGAGTCAGAAGATATTCATATGAATATCGAAACCATACTTACCGAGAGAATGGGGGATGTAGGCAAAAAGTTGCATACGGCCAGGAGCAGGAACGACCAAGTGGCCGTAGACTTCCGCCTTTATCTGAAAAAAGAAACCGGCGAAATTGACAAGACTTTGCAGGCATTGACCGATACGCTGGTAACGCTGGCAAAGAAGCACACGGATACAGTTATGCCGGGATATACTCACCTGCAAAGGGCTCAACCTGTGACTCTGGCTTATCACTTGCTGGCGTATTATCAGATGTTTTCAAGAGACAGAGAACGTTTCGCTGACTGCCTCAAGCGCATAGACAGGCTTCCTCTGGGAAGCGGCGCTTTGGCCGGTACTACATATCAGACTGACAGAGATTTTTTAGCAAAGGAATTGGGCTTTGCTTCGGTTTTGCCTAACGGAATGGATGCAGTGGCAGATAGGGACTTCGCCATAGAATTTGTAGAATGCTGCGCCGTCACCATGATGCATTTATCAAGATTTTGCGAGGAGCTGATACTCTGGAGCAGCGTGGAGTTCAATTTTATAGAGATAGATGACGCATTCTCCACCGGCAGCAGCATCATGCCTCAGAAAAAGAATCCTGATATGGCAGAGCTTATAAGGGGTAAAAGCGGCAGAGTGTACGGAGATCTGATGAGCCTCCTGACTTTATGCAAGGGACTTCCTATGGCATATAATAAGGACTTGCAGGAAGATAAAGAACCGACTTTTGACGCGGCTGATACGGTAAAGGCTTCCGTTTCCATCTTCACCGAAATGATTTCAACTATGCAGGTCAAAACGGACAACATGGAAAAAGCTGCCAAGTACGGCTACATGAACGCCACCGACGCTGCCGATTACCTTGTGTCCAAAGGCATACCTTTCAGAGACTGTCATGAGATAATAGGCAGGATAGTGCTTTATTGCATAGGGAAGGGCATAGCCATCGAAGAAATGTCCATGGAGGAATTCAAGTCTTTTTCAGATAAGTTTGAAGAGGATATATACGAGAAAATAGATATACGAAATTGCATAAAGGCTAAGAGATCAAAAGGCTCAACTTCTTTTGAAAGCGTAGATGCACAGATTGCTGAGATAGAGGGGTGACTTCCTGCTTATTGAGGTTGCCTTGAAGGCGCATAGCAATATTATGAATGATGTGTTTCTCGCTACTTGATTTTGATATTGGATCGACGGCTGTCTATATAGCCGCGAAGCGAGCTTATAATGGTGCTGTCTCAAAATGAAATAATCAGAGACAGCATCTATGCTTTCTGCACACTGAATGGCGCGGGATGGAGGCGTAATGTATCAGCATAAGGTTATCATTGTAGAAGAATCTATAGATTATTATTGTTTTAACACACTTGTATAGGTTTGTATGAGTTTGAATAAATATAAATAAATTTTAAACGCAAACTCCACGAATTCTTGAAAAATTTATTGCCTTATAGGAGCGACACCTATAAATATGCTAAAATAAGGAAGATTTATAGGTGTAATGGTATTAAGGGACTTTTAAGTTAGCGCATTACAAAACATTTTTAAGTGCATCTGTTGACATATTGCGACAGATTTTCGTACATTTTGACATGATAACCTTAAAATCGACAATTGTACAACCAATAATAGTTCCCTAGCACTTTAAATGTTTATGCATTTATAAAATAAAGTCGTACTCCCTTTAAAAAACTCCTATAAAACTACAAAAAAAACAGCGGTTTATAGGGGCCCATCCTATAAATCATAAAAAAAGGGCTTTTTTATAGGAGCTAGGCATCAGACCTAGCCTGACAAGGCAAGAGCCAAGTAATGGTGGAATTATCAGGTTAAATTAAAAGCAAGAAGGGCAGATGTGGCGAGGCGAAATTCGCCTGACGTGGCGTCTGCTACTAAAAAAGAAGGTTTCTGCGGAAGAGACCTTCTTTTTTTCAGCCTTTTACCGGTTAAAAATGATGTCAGTCATACCGAAAATAAGCTTGATGGTGTAACATAACATCATCCAAAATACCATGATCATCAAAGCCCAACCTCCAATAAGCTTTGTCAATAGGATCGTCTGTTTCGTAAGTAAGGATATAATCACCATAGGTTGATTCAAAGCTATCGTCTGGCTGGCCATATAGATCTAACACGGTTTCCTTAGTAGACCATCCCAGCATCATACCACCGGGAAGACGGAGTTCTGTGCCGGAAAAGTCATAATTTCCATATATTATATGGATACCACCTACAATACTATCAGAAATACTTATCGTGTTTTCTGTAGTGTTAAAGGCACAGACACTGATAATTTGTTCACGGTCATTGGTCAAGGAGATCCACTCCCATTCATATGACGCATTCGGCTCGTCCGCACCAGCCAGATAAAGGCCCGCGTCATCCTCGGAGATCTTCCATCCATCGTTAATAAAAGTCGTAAGGGGAACTGGCAATGTATAAACATTACTGTTGATTTGAATCGAAAAACTGTTCCAGTTATCCGGAAGGGCAGCAGATGGAGGATATAAATCTGCCGTTGAGGCATCGAGTTTCGTGATAAATTCCAGTGTCATCAATGTTGAGGTATGCGGCAGATAGGAAACTTTAGCAAATAGATTAAATTCGTTTTCCGACCATAACTCACGTCCCTCTTTTAACAGTCTTTCGCTGATATTAAAGGATTGGCGTTCGCCGGTAATGTCCACACCGCGCAAGTAGTATCTGGTCGGATTATCTCCCACCCCCATCTCATCATCAAATTCCAGACGATCTAAATATGTGGTTTCCGGACACTTGAGATAGGATATATCTAAAATAAGTGGGCGAATAAGGAAAAAAGCGGCAATTGTACAAAGTATGATAACCACTGTTCTTCCGAATTTTTGTTTGAATGATGTATCCGGCTGAATCAGCTTTACGACGAAGACCAGGGCAATAATTATCGCCAATAGTCCTAAACAGCCATTGACAATTACAGTTTGAATAAAACCTGTGATTCCGATGGTAAAAGTATCGGAATTCACGAACCAATCCATCGCTCCAAAGATGGCAATCGGTAAAAAAATAACGATTACAAGGAATAAAACGAATAGTTTCATCTCTTTTTTTTCAGATTTGCTGCCTGGTAATCTTTTGCTGGTTTTGTTATCTTTCATATCGTTTGTTTTTCTGTTATTTATCTCTCTTATTTATGAATAAAGCTATAAATTTCATCCAGTTGCTGCCATGTCAATGGGGTAACGTCCTCTACTTATAGTTATAGCGCTTAGCTCGCTCGATGACATGAAAACACGGTAAAACGTTCGTAAATTTTGTGATAAGTTAAAAAAGGTTTGTTAAATCATAATTTCCACAGCAAATCCAATTGACTCTGTCCATGAGTCTTGACGGATAGCTGCTTATTGTAACGGAATTTTATATGGACTTAACTTATCCGCGATAGAAAACAGGCAAGAGTCAAGGCATAATTATACTATATTAGTATATCTAAACAACGCCTGCCGGTATGCGAAAGAGATGTCGAGGCAAACGGACATCATTGTTGCGACAGTGGGCTGAATGGAGTTTCCAAACCCTCAGAAAGGAGAGTGCATTGATGGCTGAAAAACGAGCTGTCCGCTTTGGGAAATGGCTGATCAAGGTTGCGATATCTTATATGGTGTTTATTGGTATTGGCTGGCTGCTCGGGCGGATTCCGGCCGGACGATTCGGCTTGCCCGAAGAAATGTTACTGAATCTGAGAATGTTTCTCATGATTCTGGGTCCCATCTATCTCACACTGATCGTAAAAATTGTTCTGACAATTCTGGCCGCAATAAAACACAGAGAAAAAGATACAGCCGAGCAAAACAGTGGCGTTTTGTTTGCCGTAACCGCCATATTGCTGCTTGTAAATCTGTCCAATGCCCAGACCATAGCTGATTTGAGCAGCGGGCTCATAGAAGGCAAAGGGTTGAAAAGCCTGAACAGGAGCCAACGATATACCTTAAAGGGCAAGCGGTTTTTAAATATTTTTCTTCCCATCGCCTTTTATATGCTTATCTTGGAGATTCTGACCTTGCTGGTCTGCATTGTTACCTTTGAGCCTCTACACGACACGACAAATAGAGCTTTTATTTTTACTATCGCCCTGACAGCCCTGCTTCTGCTGTTGATCCCTATCATACTCACATTTATCTCCGGGTTTAAAGGGGATAAGGCGGAACATGAAGAAAAGCGGGAAAAGGAACGGCAGGCTGCTGTTGCGTCCGGCGACCTGGTTCTGGAAACTGATCCTATTCGCCGCAAGAAGTATCTACGGCTGCCAAAGCTGCTTGCGCTGCTGGTTTGTCCCGGCGTGTTATTGCTTTCTTTTCTCGTCCTGTTTTTTACTCAAAATGCTCAGGATTATCTGGTGGTCTTTCTGTTGCGCCGGCTGTTCATGGCTCTGGCTGCCGCATCCCTATTCGCTGTAATTCCTCTTTTGATGTACTGGGCAAACTGTTCAGGCACATCTTTGGTACAGCGCGTGTATCTATCGGAAAACAGGCTCTGCTATACCGGTTACAGAGGCAGCATGGATGAACGAGTCGAGTTCGCCTTTGTATTGCTCCGATTAGAAAGCTTTCGTGTAGAAAAACGCTCAATCCGTATCCGAGGAACATTTGCACGAATAACAAAGGATACCTATGGTGTATATAAGAAAAATTGTATTCACAAGACTATATGGATACCGCGTACTTTTTCGGAAGAGCAGGAGCGCGTTCTTCTGGATTATTTAAAATATTAATAGGTGAAAAAAACCCGATGTGCTGATATAATGGTTTTATTATGAAACAGAGAAAAGAGATAAAGAAACGCAGCAAAACATCATTGAAGAACCATTACGCTATATTTTTGGCCGCGTGCCTTATAGCGGCTTTTTTAGGCTCTGAATTTTCCAGCTCCCTTAACATTTCATCTGCAGATGATCAGCTTGTTCAGTCAATCGAGACGGAGGAAGATTTTCAAACTAGAGTAAGCGGAATTACATGGACTGACGTATTGGAAATTATAGCTGAAAACGGCACCGATGCAGGACGAGAAGTGACTAAACAGACAGAGGAGGAAGAGATAAGAGAGTCAGAGGACGGCAATCCCATGTTTGAGCGCAGCAGAGGAGTGCTTGCCAATGTGGTCAATCAGATGAGCTCAGGCTCCATAGTGGTTACTCTTGTAGCAGCCATAGCTTCCATTACAGGCTCGGAAAATATGGGAGTACTCATATTAATAATCCTTGGAGATGCCATTAACTTCGGCTTCTGGTTTTTTGTCATCAACACTTTTAGCGTAGCGATGAGAAGAGTATTTATGGAGGGAATGATATATGAAAAAGTAACGCTTCAGCGCTTTTTATTCCTTATACGGGTGAAAAGGTGGTTTAAGGCGTCTCGCACTATGCTGCTGGAATACATTTTCTATACATTGTGGTGTCTCACCGTGATTGGTGGCATTGTCAAAAGATATTCATATTTCCTTGTGCCTTACATAGTTGCCGAAAACCCCGATATAAAAGCACGCCAAGCCATAACTCTTTCTCGAAAAATGATGAAGGGACATAAATGGGAATGCTTCAAATTGGAGCTTTCCTTCGCAGGCTGGTGGCTCCTTGGGGCTGTGACTATGGGTATATTTAATGTGTTATTTACCAACCCTTATAAGATAGCGGCTTTTACAGGATATTACGCTCAGCTAAGAGTTCAGGCAAAGGAAAACCACATCGAGGGAGCCGAGCTTTTGAACGACAGATACCTTTATGAAAAAGCCGATGAAATGCTTATCGCTTCCAAGTATGGAGAAGTAATCAGCGTTATGGAATCGCCTGAAGATGAAAAGGAAGCGCTGACCGGATGGAGAGGATTTTTGGCAAATAATTTCGGCGTAATTGTCATGCGAAGACAACAGGACAGAATGTATGAAAGACATCAAGCAGAATATGTCCGCATACATGAACTGATAGACGATGTGCAGGGACTTGCCTATCCTACAAGGCTTTATCCTATGCCTGAAGAGGAACGCCGTAAGCTGGTACAGTCAATTAACTACATGCGCCATTACACAGTGTGGTCGCTGATGGCAATCTTTTTGGCGATGTCCTTTGTGGGATGGCTGTGGGAAGTAAGCCTTCATCTTATAACTGACGGCGATTTTGTGAACAGGGGAGCGCTTCACGGACCTTGGCTGCCGATATATGGCACGGGCTCCGTTCTCATCCTCACGGTACTCAATCGGCTCAGGCAGAAGCCTATACTGGAATTTACCGCTATCGTGGTGCTATGTGGATTCCTGGAATACATGACTTCACTTATAATGGAAATCGTTACAGACGGCATGAGATGGTGGGATTACAGCGGATATTTTCTTAATTTAAATGGCAGGATATGTGCGGAGGGACTTCTGGTATTCGGCATAGGAGGTCTTGCGATCGTGTATTTTATCGCGCCGGTCATAGATGATATCTTAAGGCGGCTCAATGAAAAAAAGGTAATGACTGTCTGTGCGACATTGATGCTGATATTTGCTGCTGACGCAGTTTATTCTCAGTTTTACCCCAATACGGGAGAGGGAATAACCAACATAGAAAAAAACGATAGTGCAGAGACAGCACAGAAAGGAATAACAGGTAGGTCAGATGAAAGCGCTAGTATATAAAGGAAATGGTATTATCGATATGGAAGACAGGCCAATGCCTGAGCTAAATGATGAAAGAGATGCCATAGTTAGAGTAACTTTGACATCAATATGCTCCAGCGATATACATATAAAACACGGAGCTGTGCCAAAAGCCAGGCCTGGTGTTATATTGGGACATGAGTTTGTCGGCCGTGTGGAAAAAACGGGAAGCATGGTGAAAAAAGTAAAGCCTGGCGACAGGGTGTCAGTCAACGTAGAGACTTTTTGCGGCGAATGCTTTTTCTGCAAAAAAGGATATGTAAATAATTGCACAGACAAAGACGGAGGCTGGGCTCTGGGCTGCCGTATAGACGGCGGACAGGCGGAATACGTAAATGTGCCTTTTGCCGATAACGGACTTACGATTATACCGGACAATATTACAGACGAGCAGGCGCTTTTCAACGGAGATATTTTGTCAACAGGTTTTTGGGCTGCCAGGCTAGGCGAGATTAGGCCAGCTGATACGGTAGCTGTCATAGGAGCTGGACCGACAGGACTTTGCACAATGATGTGTGCCAAACTTTACACGCCGGCGAGGATAATAGCTATAGATATTGATGAACACAGGCTTGCCTTGGCAAAGGAAAAAGGGCTAGCTGACGTTACTTTGACAGCCGGAAAAGACGATATCGAAGCCGCTGTATTTTCATTAACGGAAGACAGGGGCACTGATGTGGTGTTTGAAGCAGCCGGCGGGCGGGATACATTTCAGACTGCGTGGAAGATAGCAAGGCCTAATGCCACAGCAGTAATCGTGGCTATGTATGAAGAACCGCAGATGCTGCCGCTCCCCGACATGTACGGGAAAAATCTTATCTTCAAAACAGGCGGAGTGGACGGAAGCTTTTGCAGAGAAATAATGGAATTGACAGCGTGTGGCAAATTAGACGCCGGTTTTCTGATCACCCACAGGTACAGGCTGGACGATATAATGGAAGCGTACAGGGTGTTTGAGAACAAAGAAGATAACGTTATTAAGATTGCCGTCAAGCCGTAAGGATAACGAGACAATGCGACGGTGCGGCACACTATGGTGCGACAATGCGAAAATATAAAACTACTATATATAAAAGAAAGGATTGAATCGTGAAATGATAATAACAAGTTTTGAGCAGATAAAGGAAAATATGCATGTGAACACAAAGCGAACTGTGGCTGTGGCATCGGCTGTGGAGGATAAAACTTTGGAAGCCGTAATGCGGGCTCACGATGAAGGATTAGTGGACTACATATTGACAGGTCCTGCGGACGAGATAATCGCCACAGCAGACAAGATAGGACGTGACATTGACAAGGAAAGAATAGTGAATACTGCTGATGACCAGGAATCGGCGGCAAAAGCGGTTGAACTGGTGCGAGCGGGAGAAGCCGATTTTCTGCAAAAGGGTCTTTTGCATACATCTACGCTGCTTAAAGCTGTTGTAAACAGAGAAAATGGTCTTCGTACAGGGAAAATGATGAACTTTGTGGCAATGTTCCAGACGTCGTCATACCATAAACTGTTTGCTATCACCGACGGAGGGATGCAGATAGCGCCTACGCTGGAACAGAAAAAAGGAATAATAGAAAATACGGTGGAGCTTTTTCACAGCTTTGGAGTCAAAGAACCAAAAGTGGCGTGTATGTGCGCTGTGGAGGAGATCAACCCTAAAATGCAAGAAACCGTAGAGGCGGCGGCTCTTAAAGAGATGAACATAACAGGGGATATAAAAGGCTGTATAGTAGAAGGCCCTATTTCCTTTGACCTTGCCATGATTCCAAAGACAGCAAAAGTTAAGAAGTTTTCCAGCCCGGTGGCAGGAGATGCTGATATAATTTTGGCGCCGGGGATCGCAGCAGGAAATATGCTGATAAAATCCTTGTACACTTTCGGAGGCGCAGTGATGGGAGGAGTTGTGCTGGGCGGCGCTTGCCCTGTCTCCATGACTTCAAGAGACTCCAGCGTAGAAAGTCGCATGTCGTCTCTTTTGCTGAGTTGCAGTATACTTCAGAGAAAATAGGATGAAAAATATCTTCGACTCGGCCGGTTGAAAGTGGATACTGCAGGCAATGGCAGTAGAAAAGGCAAAAACCCACGATTTTGCTTTTCTGTGTTAGAATCGTGGGGCAAAAACCTACGATTTTCAAATTTTTATTCAAATCGTGGGGCTGTGTGCGACAACGAATAGCCGCCAAGCGCCTTAAGAACACTTCTGCTGAGCCTTCATTGTTAAGATATCGATTTTAAATTACTTTTTTCAACACGATTCGATATAAATCGACGAAGTTCGCAGAGCACAGGGACATCAAACTTTATCACTAAAATCACTGAGCTTCAGAGCACCCCCACGATTTTTTCACAAAAAATAAGAATCGTGGGTTTTTGACCCACTTTTTCTATAGAAAAAAAGAAATCGTGGGTTTTTGTTGCATTTGCTACAACATGGTATTCATCGTCTCTATCGCGCGGGATATGACGTTTGCGTCAGGCGAACCATCAAAGCTTTTAGCTTTGCTTACCATTCCCCTCCCCCACGATTTTTCGCCAGGAACCTCCTGTGTCAAGCTTTTTGCTTTTATTGTTTCGGCGGTGAAAATACCTGCTTTCTTCTGAAGCATGATTTTAAAGGACACACCATAGGTTGACAGGTATATTTTCTTATAACTATAATATATCTGTAAGCAAATTCAGATATAATGAATCGAAAAAATAAAAGGGGAAACAGATGAAAAATAAATCGTGGAAGGTTTTTCAGTTAATTCAGTTAGCTGTGTTTGCGGGATTGAGCATTTTCTTATTCGTAAGAACGCTGGATGGAACGGGAGCTGTAGAGACGCCGCAGGCAAAACTCATAGGTTTTGTAGCATGGACAGCATTTTATCTTGCGTTGCTGATTATAGAATGGGGGATATATTTCTTAGTTAAATGGACCAGGCGATAGACGTTTGAAAATGATGGAGGTAAAAATGAAAGTATATATCAGTGCAGACATTGAAGGAGTTACAGGAGTTACTTCTTGGAATGAAACGGAGCTGGGAGATCATGAACATGCGGCGGCAGCGCTGCAAATGACAAGGGAGGTTTTGGCGGCTTGTGAAGCTGCAACTCAGTGCGGAGCCGATGAAATAGTTGTCAAAGACGCTCACGATTCGGCAAGAAACATGATTGCGGAAATGTTTCCTGATAATGTGGTCCTCATCCGAGGATGGACCAATACTCCCGAATCCATGATGGCAGGAATAGATGAAACCTTTGATGCGGCTATCTTTATCGGATATCACAGCGGAGCAGGATATAACGGAAATCCTCTTTCTCACACCATGAACAGAGGCAACAACTATGTTAAAATCAACGGAAAAAAAGCAGCGGAGTTCGACATGAATGCTTATGTTGCCGCTTATTATAACGTTCCTGTAGTGTTTGTCAGCGGAGACAAAGAACTCTGCGACCATGCCCAAGAACTCGTACCGGCCATTACGTCTGTTGGCGTCAAATACGGCATAGGCAACGCTACCTTTAACATGTCTTGCGAAAAAGCCTGCAGATTGATTAAAGATGGAGTAAAAGAAGGTCTTGAGCATCTGAATGATTGCCGCATTAAGTCGCCAGAGAAGTTTGAGATGGAAATAAACTTCAAAGAATGTGTAAGCGCGTTGCGTGCGTCATTTTACCCCGGTGTAAAGCAGCTGGATGCGAAAACCGTAACATATACAGGAAAAGACATTCAGGACATGATGACAGCCAGGATGTTTATACTTTAAGAAAGATTTTTAAGTGTTGGAGTTATAACCTATGAAAGATATGATAGCATACTGCGGGCTGGATTGTGAAAAATGCGATGCGTATATTGCGACTATCAATGATGACCAGCATCTACGTGAGAAGACGGCAAAATTATGGGCTAAATTAAACAACGCCCCGATTCTGCCCGAACACATAAACTGCCAAGGCTGCCGCGCCGGCGGAGTTAAAACTGTCTTTTGTGAGCATATGTGCGAAATCCGGAAATGCGCGTTGAAAAAAGGTGTTGCAACCTGCTGCGAATGTCCAGATATAGAAACGTGCTTAACTATTGAACCGATCATCGCCAATAGCCCTGCGGCTTTGAAAAACCTGAAGGGATAAGCCTTGATAGGATTAAAAAACAGCCTTATACGAGATGGAAAATACACCGAAGCTGTTGAGGAATATGAGGAGACGAAAGAGCGGAATTTAGGAAGGTAATGAATTCAAATTGTAATTTGGTATCATAGCTTCCGGCGGAGCGGTGCTGTTGGCTTTTTGTGATGCATATCTTATTTTGGATTACATAAATCAGAAAAACTGATGTCTGTGCAAGCGCGATGCCTGCAAAAAGCCAACATCGACTGAAAGGAGCGCACATGGTAACCATAGATCAACTTGAATTCATTCGACAACTTCTAAAAATTCGGCAATTAGCGACATTATATTCTGTTACTCATTTCTCTTGCATATTTTGTTTTCCTGCTCTTTTCGTCCATGTTTGTTCGCAGGTTGTATTCATTCTTGTCACAGAGCCTTGCGGACAAAAAATCAAATTTTTTTAAATTTTTACATCAACAAGGACCAAACCCAGGACGAAATTTGTCGAAAGCCGGCCTCGGCTGACTTTTTCTCGAAAAATTTAAAAAAAAGTCTGCAAAGTAACCTGTTTTGCAGACTTTTTTCCTCATTTTCATGATTTTTTACATTTTTCGCAGTTTTCACACCCGTGAAATTCCATTTTATGTAAAATTTGCTGACAAAATTTCAAAAATATACAAATTTTGTCAGCGACGGAAGATCGTTATGCTAATTCCATTATATAAAATGACTCGTCATTTATTGATAAAATATAACTATCCTTGTCAGCGGGATAAAACGATTTTACCAATATGTCATTTTCCATTTCATCGGGCAATGAAATTTCTCCGACAATATCATCGTTGATTTTGATATAGTAAGGATTGAAATTATCATCTACAGTCACACAATACTGCCCTGATGAGCCGGTCATCCTCCACCACCTTTTGGTTTGCTGCAAATCTTTTTCTTCAGAACCATCAAGCGGAATCCCTACTATTTTTGTTTTCCCAGTTTCTTCCCCTATTGAAGCGACAATATAATTTTCATTAATGGTGCATGAATTGAGTACATCATCTAATTGGTACTGCAAATACACTTCGTTTTCATCGCCTGCACACAATGTTGAGATCTCATTTTGCTGATCATACAGAGTGAAAAGATATGCATCTCCGTTGGTTTCGATAATACTGTGTTTTTCAACATTATCAACGGAAACAATAGTTTCACCGCTGAGATTGACTATCTTCTTAACCGATACTGTTGTAGCTCCTTCTTCTGTGTGCTCGCTTACATATACCGGTGTGGCGCCTATAAGTGTGACTTCTGTCGCAGTCTGATTTTTGCTGTATCCGGAATCTATTGTGTGCCGGTTTTTGCCGTCAAAGTATATGACATTCCATTTATATATTGATTCTTGTGTATGCTCTTCATCGATTTTAGATTCGGCATAAAGAAGCCCATCTTTGTAAGGCACGGCACTGTAAATCAGATTTTCACTTTTCAGGTCATATAATTTAGAAGAAGCTTCTCTGTAATTTAATACATATACTCCGTTGGTTCTTATTTCAGGATGAATGATTTCTGTTGCAGTAGTAATATCGTCATATACATTAGCAACAATGAGGATGTCTTTTCCTGAATAGCAAATAGTATACATATTCAGTTTTTTTCCTGTTTCTGAATCTTCCTCCAAATCAAATGGCATCGTTATTGGTGTAAGTTTTGCATTAATTGTACCGGATGCGTTGGCTTCATCTGTATCGGTATTTGAACAGGCTGCAAAAGCAAGTATCATTATAATTGCAAGTGTACATATGGCCAATTTATATACGATGTCCTTAATATTACATCACCTCTTTTTTACGATATTTAATGCGATGTGCAATAGCTCATAGTCTGCTGTGCGAGTGGGAGCGATTCTTGTGAGAAAGGGCGTACCTCCTAAATGTTGTCTTTTTTTGCAGCAATCGCCAAATTAGACAGCATGTCTCAAAAATGAGGGAGGGTATATTAAAGCTTCGTGCATATAAACACAGCGGCTGTTATATCGTCATACCGCCAAGCCTCTCTCCCCCGTGCCCGTATATAGCGCGCTCATAACTTCTTTTTCATCACTGTACCTTTCTAACCATAAGTTAAACAAAAGCGCATAAGTTTTATTTACCTATGCGCTTTATATAAGTATCTTCATATTATGTTTTTCCCCGGATGCAATCAGACGACTCGTAAAAAACGCTAAGGTCCAATAGATATTTGGTTTTGATCTTATCATTGTCGACCTCTTTTTTAATCTGCAGTTGCAATTACGTAAATGTTATGTGATTCTTTTACTGTATAATTATCACATTTTCAACACAAAGTCAATGCCGTTTTATTTTTTAAATAACCATTCTAAATAACCATATTAAAAGCTGCAGAACATTTGTTTGCCTTATCGGCTCTGTTGTGATACAATATGTTTGGTAAGCTTTTTTGCCGGTATTTATGTTTTTTATGAGCAAAATATGTGGTATATTGAAATGAGCGATATTGAGCGCATGCCTCAGGGTATGACCTCATACCTCAGAGTATAACCTCATGCCGTCTATGGCATGATCACAATGGAAAGGAGTAACTCATGCCTGAGTTTAAGATACATTCAGAATACAAAATGACCGGCGATCAGCCTCAGGCTGTAGAGGCTCTGGCGCAGGGGGTCCTTGAAGGCAAGCGGGCCCAGACCCTGATGGGCGTCACCGGCTCCGGCAAGACCTTCACCATGGCCAACATCATCGAAAAGGTGCAGAAGCCTACATTGGTGATTTCCCACAACAAGACCCTGGCGGCACAGCTTCACGGCGAGTTCAAGGAGTTCTTCCCCGAGAACGCAGTGGAATATTTTGTCTCCTATTATGATTATTATCAGCCGGAAGCTTATGTTCCGTCCACCGATACGTATATAGAAAAGGACTCGCAGATAAACGATGAAATAGATAAGCTGCGCCACTCAGCAACTGCAGCTTTGGCAGAGCGCCGAGACGTTATAATCGTTGCCAGCGTTTCGTGCATATACGGACTTGGAAGCCCTATTGATTACGAGACTCAAACCTTATCCTTAAGGCCCGGCATGGAAAAGAGCAGACAAGATATACTGCGCCGGCTGGTGGATATTCAGTACAGCAGGAACGATTTAGCCTTTGAACGCGGCAGCTTCAGAGCGAGAGGAGATGTAATAGACATATATCCTGCAGGCGGCGAGTCAGCGGTCAGGGTTGAACTGTTTGGCGATGAGGTAGAATCGATTAAAGAAATGAATCCCGTTACAGGCGAAATAACAGGCTCCCGTGACCATATACTGATATTTCCGGCATCTCATTACGTTACTTCACCGGAAAAAATGGAGCATGCTATCAAGACTATCGATGAAGAACTGGAAGAGAGAGTCCAGTGGTTTAAAGACAGGGGAAAGCTTTTGGAGGCTCAGCGCATAGAACAGCGCACAAGATATGACCTTGAGATGCTCAGAGAAATCGGGACTTGTAAAGGCATAGAAAACTATTCAAGACACTTGAACGGGTTGCCTGCCGGCACCAGACCTTACACCCTTATAGACTATTTTCCGGAGGATTTCCTGATAATAATAGATGAATCCCACGTAATGCTGCCTCAGCTGAGAGCCATGTATGAGGGAGACAGGTCGAGAAAAATGTCTCTGGTGGAATACGGCTTCAGACTTCCGTCAGCCTTGGACAACAGACCTCTGAAATTTGATGAATTTAATGGATTGGTAAATCAAATACTGTATGTAAGCGCTACTCCTGCCCCTTATGAAAGGGAGCAGTCGGGAGGCATAAGCGCAGAACAGATAATCAGACCTACAGGACTTTTAGATCCGCCTATAGAAGTTCATAAAACGGATGGACAGATAGACCATTTGATAGGCGAGATAAAGAAGACGACGGACAAAGGCCAGAGAGTTTTTGTTACGACTCTGACTAAAAAGATGGCGGAAAGCTTGACCGATTACCTTAAAGGTGTGGGAATTAAGGTCAGGTATTTGCATTCAGAGATAGATACCCTTGAACGGCTGGAGATAATAAGAGACCTGAGAATGGGCGCGTTTGACGTGCTTGTAGGCATCAATCTGCTCAGAGAAGGCCTGGACATACCTGAAGTTTCACTTGTGGCCATACTGGATGCCGATAAAGAGGGATTCCTGCGTACCGAGACGTCTCTTATCCAGACCATAGGAAGAGCAGCCAGAAACGTGGACGGCAGAGTAATAATGTATGCCGACGGAATAAGCAAGGCAATGAAAGCTGCTATAGATGAGACCGACAGAAGACGAAATATCCAACAGGAATACAATGAAAAGCACGGAATAACACCTAAGTCCGTCAGCAAGTCGATACGCTCTGTAATAGAGGCGACCCATGTGGCAGAAGATGAAGACTCTTATAAAGGAAAGAGCCCATTGGAGCTGACCAAAAAGGAATTGAAAGATTATATAAAGACATTGGAAGCGGAAATGAAGCAGGCTGCTTCAGATTTGCAGTTTGAAAGAGCAGCACAACTCCGCGATAAAATATTTGAATACAAAGTCAGACTGTAATCAGGTCATGATACGGGCTTTTGCATAGCGCTCGCCTGATATAAGTCTGATAAAGGAGAAAAAAATGGCAAAAGATATAGTAATAAAAGGCGCTAACGAAAATAATCTGCAAAATCTCTCGGTAACCATACCGAGAGATAAGTTTGTGGTATTGACCGGCCTTTCCGGTTCAGGCAAATCATCTTTGGCATTTGATACCATATATGCGGAAGGGCAGAGAAGATATATGGAAAGCCTTTCCTCCTATGCCCGCCAGTTCCTCGGGCAAATGGAAAAACCGGACGTAGAATATATAGAAGGCTTGTCTCCTGCCATCTCCATAGACCAGAAGACTACCAGCAGGAACCCGCGTTCAACGGTGGGAACGGTGACAGAAATACATGATTACCTCAGGCTTTTGTATGCCAGAATAGGCAAACCTCACTGCCCGGTATGCGGCAAATTGATAACCAGTCAGTCTGTGGACCAGATGGTGGATACCATAATGGAATTTCCCGAAGGAACGAAACTTATGGTATTGGCTCCCGTGATAAGAGGAAGAAAAGGCGAGCATGAAAAGATCTTAGAGAGAATTGCTAAAGAAGGCTTTACCAGAGTAAGGGTAGATGGGGAGATAAAGCTAATCAATGAAGAAGAAATCAAACTGGAAAAAACCTTCAAGCATAACATAGAGATTGTAGTAGACAGAATTGTGGTAAAACCCGGTCAAGAAGGCCGAATTTCTGAGGCATGCGAGCTGGCCATGGCTCATGGCGAAGGCCTCGTCAATGTCATAGGAGACTACTATGACCACCACTATGAAAAGACTTTCAGCAGCAAGCTGGCCTGTCCGGAACACGGTGTGAGCATTGAAGAGCTGGAGCCAAGAATGTTTTCCTTCAATGCGCCGTTTGGTGCCTGCCCTACATGTAACGGACTGGGATTTACACAAAAGTTAAATCCGGACAGAGTGATTAATTATGACTTAAGCATACCTGACGGGGCGCTTAATCTGATATTTGGTTCAATGGAGTTCAGCGGTTTTTACCGCCAGATGGTCAGCGCCTTGGCTAAAGATAACGGAGTGGACATCAACAAGCCTCTCAAAGAACAGCCTAAAAAGTTTATAAACGAGTTGCTTTACGGTACCGGCGACAGGCACATTCAATATTATTACGTGAGCAACAATACAGGAGCCAAATCATTCCAAGACAGACCTTTTGAAGGGGTAATCAATAACATAGAACGGAGATACAGGGAAACTTCTTCTGAGTATTTCAAAAATAAGATGGAAGAATACATGAGAATAGACCTCTGCCCTGAATGCCACGGCAAAAGACTTAAACCTGAAATTTTAGCAGTAACCGTGGGCGATAAGAACATAGCGGAGCTTTCAGACATGTCTATCAGAGAGGCTCTCGACTTTATCAACGGGCTTGCGCTCTCAGAAAAGGACGCTAAGATTGCGCATCAAGTATTGAAAGAAATTAAGGCAAGGCTGAGCTTTTTGATAGATGTGGGCCTTGACTACTTGACATTGAGCAGAGCGGCAGGCACCCTGTCGGGCGGAGAATCCCAGAGAATAAGATTGGCTACGCAGATAGGATCCAGCTTAGTAGGCGTATTGTACATCCTTGACGAGCCCAGCATAGGGCTGCATCAAAAGGATAATGAAAAGCTGCTTGCAACCTTGAGGCATCTTACCGATATAGGAAATACTCTCATAGTGGTAGAGCACGACGAAGATACCATGTATGCAGCGGACCATATCGTAGATATAGGCCCGGGAGCGGGAATCAACGGCGGACGCCTTGTAGCTCAGGGTACGGTGGATGATATTAAAGCTTGCAAGGAATCTCTCACAGGACAGTATCTGTCCGGCGCAAAAAAAATCGTTGTGCCTGATAAGCGCAGACCCGGCAACGGCAACATCCTTACGGTAAAAGGCGCAAGGCAGAATAATCTGAAGAACATTGACGTGGAATTTCCTCTTGGAAAGCTGATCTGCGTCACGGGAGTTTCCGGTTCCGGCAAGAGCAGCTTGGTCAATGAAATCCTCTACAAAGGCGTATCAAAGATAACCAACAGGACTTTGGAAGAAGCCGGAGAACACGACGAGATTACGGGAATAGAGAACATAGACAAAGTAATAGATATAGATCAGTCTCCTATAGGGCGGACGCCTCGTTCCAACCCGGCAACATATACAGGTATGTTTACGGGCATAAGAGATTTATTTGCGGGCCTTCCTGAAGCTAAGATGAGAGGCTACGGAAAGGGAAGATTTAGTTTTAATGTTAAAGGTGGGCGTTGCGAAGCATGTAATGGAGATGGTATAATAAAAATTGAAATGCATTTTCTCCCTGATGTATATGTACCGTGCGAAGTGTGCAAGGGTCGCAGATATAATCGTGAAACGCTGGAAGTAAAATACAAAGGAAAGAATATCTTTGATGTTTTAGACATGAGCGTAACCGAAGCGTTGGAATTCTTCAAGAATATACCGAGCATAAGCAGACAGCTTCAAACTCTTGAAGAAGTAGGTCTGGGGTATATAAAACTGGGGCAGCCTTCTACTCAGCTCTCCGGTGGAGAAGCTCAGAGAGTCAAGCTGGCCACCGAACTTTCCAAGCGCAGCACAGGAAAAACACTGTATATTCTTGACGAGCCGACAACAGGCTTGCACTTTGCGGATGTGGACAAGCTGATAGCAGTTTTGGACAAGCTGGTGGACGCAGGAAACACGGTGGTAGTCATAGAACATAATCTGGACGTCATCAAAAGGGCGGATCACATTATAGATCTGGGACCTGACGGCGGCAGCAGAGGAGGAAATATCGTTACGGTGGGCACTCCTGAGGAGGTTGCCCAGTGCAGCGAGTCATATACGGGACAATTTCTGAAGAAACTTTTATAACAGTTTTTCTAGCAAAGATACGGAGGACTCCTAATGGAAACAAAGATGAATCTGACCATGCTGACCGATTTTTATGAGCTCACCATGGCCAACGGTTATTTTGAAACAGGCATGGCGGATGATATTGCCTACTTCGATATGTTTTTCAGGAAAGTGCCTGATGGCGGAGGATACGCTATTATGGCCGGCGTTGAGCAGCTGATGGAATATCTGAAAAACCTTAAATTTACCGAAGAGGACATAGAATATCTCAGAAGCAAAGAGATGTTCTGCGAAGATTTTTTACAATATTTAAAAGATTTTAAATTCGAATGCGATGTTTGGGCAGTGCCTGAAGGCACGCCTATCTTTCCTCATGAGCCTTTGGTTACGGTGAGAGGTCCTGTTATACAGGCTCAGTTCATTGAAACCATGATACTGCTTTCCATAAACCACCAAAGCCTTATTGCTACTAAAGCCAATCGCATTGTGAGGGCAGCAAAAGGCAGAGCGGTGATGGAATTCGGCACGAGAAGAGCTCACGGAGCGGATGCGGCCATTTACGGCGCCAGAGCTGCTTATATAGCAGGATGCGCGGGGACGGCATGCGCTATAGCTGACAGAGATCACGGAATCAAAGCGCTTGGAACCATGGCTCACAGCTGGGTGCAGATGTATCCTGATGAATACTCTGCTTTTAAAAAATATGCAGAGATATATCCAGATAACTGCACGCTTTTAGTGGACACGTATAATGTGCTGAGATCAGGCGTTCCGGCTGCGATAAAAGTTTTCAAGGAAATGAAGCCTAAGAACATGGGAATAAGGATAGACTCAGGAGACGTGGCTTATCTGACTAAAAAAGCAAGAGCCATGCTGGATGCTGAGGGCTTGCAAGATTGTAAAATCGTAGTTTCCAACTCCTTGGATGAATATATCATAAGAGATGTAATTTCAGAAGGAGCTTGCATAGATTCCTTCGGAGTGGGCGAACGGCTTATAACAGCCAAATCAGAGCCTGTCTTCGGCGGCGTTTACAAATTGGTAGCGTTGGAATCAGGGGGAGAGCTGATACCAAAGATTAAAATCTCAGAAAATGTGGAGAAGATTACTAATCCCGGATTTAAGCATTTATACAGGCTTTATGACAAAGACACAGGCAAAGCCAGAGGAGATGTGATAACCGTTTCCGATGAGACTATACCTGAGGTTGAAGAATATGAAATTTTCGACCCAAATGCTGTATGGAAGCGTACAAAGATAAGAAATTACTATGTACGCAATCTCAGGGTGCAACTCTTTGATAAGGGGAAATGTGTATATGAGAGTCCGTCGATAGAAGAAATAAGAGATTACTGCAAAGAACAAGTGGATACGCTCTGGGCAGAAACCTTAAGATTCGAAAATCCTCAGACTTATTACGTTGACTTGTCACAGAAATTATGGGATATGAAAAACGAGCTGCTTTCGGATTATGCCAGAAAATAATAAAATATTAATAATTCCTTAAAGCTTTTTGCACAGTATTAGTGTATAATTGTAGTAACAAAGAAAGTTTGATGTATGTTTTACAGACAAAAGGGGAAAGAATGAAAAAGGTATATATACTGCTTACAAAAAGCAACACGTTTTGCTCAAAGATAATATATCAGTTTACCAAGGGAAAATACACGCATGCCTCTATATCTTTGGATGCCAACTTTGAAGAGATGTATAGCTTTGCAAGGAAATACAGATATGCAATGTTACCTGCCGGGTTTGTAAGAGAAAATTTATACAGTGGCATTATGGGTGATTCCGATGACATGAACTGTGCTGTATATGAATTGGAAGTTACCAATCTCACATATCTGAAGCTTAAAACTCTCCTTGGCACCATGGAGAGAAACAAAGACGAATACGGCTATAACATAAGAGGTTTGCTGGGATGCATATTTGATAAAAAACTTGGAAAAGAGAAAAACTTTTACTGTTCGGAATTTGTTTACTATGCGCTTGTCAAATCAGGAGCCATAAAGGAAACGGGCCAGGAGATCAAACGCATAGTTAAACCTATGGATTTAAGGGAACTGCCGGAAACAAAAGAAATTTTTAAAGGAAACATAAGCATGCTGCGAAACAGTCAGCTGGCAGTATAAAAGGAATAGCAGAATACGGATTTATAATGGAACTAAAAATGGAACTTTTTAGTTCCATTTTTTTATAAAATATATTTATCTATTGATTCGGAAAATATGTTAAAAGCTTCATCAAAAGTTAAAGTTTGGTTTATTGTATTCCTTATGAGCAAACCTAAAAGCTTCTCATATTCAATATCATTTACATAATTAAAAATTCCGCGGCCGGAGCAGTAAGGAATAGATTCCTTAAGCAGCTGGTGACCTGGATAAGTTAACAGTATTTTCTCATTCTCATAAATGTGTTTGTGCGGCGAAACTCCACCAAGATATGTAAAAGCTTCGGCAAGTTGAGGGCTGCATGCCCAACGAATAAATTCCAGAGCTGCTTCAGGTTCATTTGTGTATCTAGAAATACTTAAGGAAGCACCTATAAAGGCAGGTCGTTTGCCGGGAATAGATGCAAAACCAATTTGCCCGTCGGTTTTACCCGATTTTAGTTCCGATAGATTTGATGCAAAATTATAATATAATATTTCCATAGCCGTCTTGCCCTGCATAAAATTATTTACATTAGAGCCGCCCCAGTAATCATCTAAATTAGGCAAAGAATAGGAAAAATGGTCAATATAATTTTGCATAGCCTTTTGTGCAGATGATTTATCAACATAAACATGAGAATTATCAATCTTAGCAGTACCCCCGAAAGCTCGATAACGCATTTCGAAATCAGTGCATATGCCTGAAGTTGTAGTTAGAGATGAAGAGGTTCCGTATTCAACAGGAGAATCAGGATTATATTTTTCAGTAAAAAACTTTGATACGTTGTTAAACTCATCAAAATTCGTTGGAACGTTCAATTCACCTCCGAACTTTTCATAGAACATTCTTTTTAGGATTGGATCATCAAACAAATCTTTTCTATAAATCAAAATTTGCATACCTATATCGTAAGGAATACCATATGGAACATTATTAAAAACTGCATATTCGTTTACTAACTCTGGGATCATGTTTTTTGTAAGATCAGCAAACACTTTCTCGCTTAAAGGCAGATATTTTTCTTTGGCATAAATAGGCAACATGAATAAATTGGATCTGAATAAATCAAAAACCTTACCTGCATTCTCGTTAGCAAGAGTATCATACATCTCATTAGGAGGCATGATCATTGCATTTACAGAAATTCCTGAAGCATGTTCAAATTCCGGAATTAATTTATCAAGAGCAGATGAAGCAGACCCTTTAACCAGTAAAAAATTCAATTTTCTTTTTTTTGTAATACTAGGAAAAGATAATTTAGTATGAAATCCGTTAGAATCACATAAAACCTTGCAACTTTTTTCCTTATGCTTCAGAGCGAAGCTTTCGTTGCTGAGGCATTGGTATAGAAAGGCAGAAGCCTTGATACCAAGATTGGTATAATTTAAAAAATAAGGTGTATATCTTATGTCGTCTAAAGGAAAATTGAAAGGAGTCAATGCAACGATGGCAGGACATTCAACACTTTTAATTTGAAATACATATTTTATGCCATTTATGATATTTTCATTTGTTGTAAAAATAAAATCAAATAAAGGTCTGTCGCATAAGTGGAATAATTGAGGGAAATATGCAACATCGTTTATTTTTAAAGTTTCACATCTGCATATGTATTCTGAAGACTCAAGCTCATTAATAATTGAAGTCTCAAGTTCGGATTCTTCAATAAAAGAATTGGAACTGCGAACAATGGCGATATTTTTAAAATCGTGTTTTTTAATGTAATCGGCAATATCTTTGCCGATTTTTTTATAGTTAAAAGAAAAAAAAGAAATTTGTTTTGCAGAGCCTCTTTCAAGGAAAATCACAAATGCACCTGATTGATAAATCAAACTATACATAGAAGTCTCGTCAGGACAACATGAAACGGCGATTGCACCGCAAATTCGCATTCTTGCTGAAGTATTAATTGCGGATTGTTCCTTATAAGGGCTATCATCAGTTAAAAAAAGAAGAATGTGATATCCCAAAGGTTCAAAATATGCTTCAATGGCTGAAAAAAGATCAGCATATTTTTTTTCAGTTATATTTGGAAGAATTACAGCAATATTATCAGTTAAAGCTGAAGGCTTTCTAAGCTGCTTTGCCTGAGCGTTAAGACTGTATCCGAGCTGTTTTGCAGCAGCTTCTACAGCCTTAATTTTTTCAACACTGACATTACCCTTGCCATTTAGTACGTTTGAGACGGTTCCATGCGAAACATTAGCAAGACGCGCTATATCTTTTATCGTTGCCATTTAAAAATACTCCTTAACTTTCTTATAAACAAAATAACATATTTTATTATTAAAAACTACAAAAAACCAAAAAATAGAAAAATAAAAAATGTAATTGACACGTTCCAATTGTGAATGTATAATCAAAGAAAAAAGGAGGTCGGTCCTATGGAGCAAGAAGTTAGTAGGGTATATGATGAAATCTATCGGTTAGCAGTAGATACTTGGTGCTATGACAATCCCATAGTGAAAGAACTTGCACTAAAGTATAACAGCAAGGTTTCGGATGAAGCAAAAAGGATACACAGTGATTCGATTATAATCGATAATTGTTCCTTTGGATTAGAAAATGACAATTGGCATATTGCTGAAAGTGGCTTAACGGCAGTTAACTGTACAGTTACTGCTCCTACTGACAATATTGAAGGTGCTGTGAGAAATTTTATGCTGTATCACAGCGTTCTTGCAGCATCAAAACAATGTATCCTTATTAATACTACGGAGGACATATTTAAAGCAAAAAAAGAAGGAAAAACTGGTGTCATTTTAGGATCTCAAAATTGTGAATTCGTTTTGAACGATGATATTGATTCTGCGGTAGAGGTTTTCTCGAAAATTGGATTAAGAATAATGCAGATTGCTTATAATCAAAGATCGTTTGCAGCAGAAGGATGTTATACAGGTGATGATGCTGGTCTAACAATTGATGGCAAAAAACTTATCAGAGCAATGGAGCGCCATGGTGTCCAAGTAGACTTGAGCCATGTCGGAATGCGTTCAACTCTGGAAGCGATGGAAATTTGCGATAAGCCACCGATTTTTTCACATTCAAATCCTAAAAAATTATTTGACCATGTAAGGAATATAACTGACGAGCAGGCTAAAAAATGTGCAGAAAAAGGTGGAGTAATAGGAGTTAGTGCATACAGTGGTATACTTTGGAATAAAAGAAATTTTCCAAATATAAACGATTTTCTTGATGCTATTGTTTATTATTCGGAGTTGATCGGAACAGAGCATGTAGGTATAGGCATGGATTCAAATGCACAGGCTGGAACGTACATTAGAAGAGAACAATATGAAATAGTTGAAATGCTAAAAGAAAGGGAGGGAAAAAATTCACTTTATTACCAAAGCGTAGTTAATAACAGAGGAATATTAACAATGTTTACTGAAGGACTTTTAAATATTGCTAATATGATTTGTATAACAGATGGTTTGTTAAAAAGAGGGTTTAATGAGAATGAAATAAAACAAATCATGGGGATGAATTGGCTACGTGTATTTGAGCAAGGTTGGAGTAAAAAAAAGTAATGTATTAAGATGGGAGGAGCAAAATGAAAAGGCATATTTTTAAGAAGTTATCGGCAATTTTTTTAGTATCGATACTGATATTTACCGGCTGTAGCAGCAGTGGTGGCAACAGCTCAGCTGAAGACAATCACTTAAATTTTGGACTTACTGGAGAGCCTGTAAGCATGGACCCATCAATCGGTAATGAACAAAACTCTTGGCAAGTATACTATCAAATCTTTGATACTCTTATTTTTAGAGAAAATGATGGTACATATTCTCCTAGGCTTGCTGAAAAATGGGAGATGTCTGAAGATGGTATGGAATTGACATTTTGGCTTAGAGACGATGTAAAGTTCCATAACGGCGAAAAATTTACAGCTGAAGATGTAAAATTTACAGTCGAACGCTTGTTGGAATCACCATACACTTCAGATATTGTTATTGGCATAAAAGGTGCAGAGATAATAGATGATTACACAGTTAAAATCATAATGGAACATCCATATGGAGCAATATTGGACTGTATTGCAGAAGTTAACTTTTCAATTGTATGTAAGAAAGCTGTAGAAGAAGACGAAGAAGGCTATGCTAGAAATCCGATTGGTACCGGACCATATAAATTTAGCGAATGGAGCACCGGAGAAAAAATAGAAGTTACAGCTTTTGATGATTATTACAGAGGCAGGGCAAGTATAGACGGTATTACATTTAAAATAATGAATGACACCAGTACTGCAGCAATAGCACTTGAAAGAGGAGAATTAGACATTCTTCCTAGGGCTGCGTTAACCGATAAAAATAGTCTGACAGAAAATGAAAACATAGAGTGGTATGAGACAGATTTAGCAGGTTCCACTTTTGTAATTTTTAATTATCAAAACGGGCCTTTCAGTAAGCGTGAAGTTAGACAGGCTGTGGGCTATGCGATTGATAAGGAAGCAATGCTTCAAGGAGCTTCTGAGGGACAAGGAACGGTTATAGAGTCTATTTTGCCGCCTGCTTGTTTTGGGTATTCGGAAGATTTTGTAGGAAGTGAATACGATCCTGAGAAAGCAAAAGAATTGTTAGCTGAAGCAGGATATCCTGATGGATTTTCTGCAGTGCTGAAAACTAATGAAGACCCGATATATTATAAGCCGGCTGAGATTCTACAAGGACAGCTAAGCCAAATAGGTATAAATCTGGAAATAGAAAAAATGGAACGCGGCGCATTTTTCACTGATGCATACGGTGGTAACTTTGAAATAGCTGTTTTTAACACAACATGTCCTGTTCCTGATGCAGATTCAATATTACATTTTTATTTTCACAGTAGCCAGATAGAAGGTGGGTGTAATTTGGGATATGTAAATAATGCAGAGTTTGACCAAATATTGACGAAAGCACAACAAAGCACTGATACAGATGAGCGTATGGAATTGTATAACAAGGCAAATGAAATAGTACGTGACGATGGTATTTGCGTTCCTCTTTATGCCTCAAAAGCGGCGATTGCAGCTTCTAAAGATTTAAAAGGCGTTGAGGCGGATCCTATATACAAATGCTATGTATACAATTTCTCTTGGTAGATGTATGAATCTCATTAATAGGGGCAGTTATATACTGCCCCTGAATAGATTTTGAAGGGAGCAATGATGACTAAATTTGTATTAAAGAGAATTGTTGTACTTGTTCCTGTGGTTATTGGTATATCTTTTATTATCTTTGCAATAATGGATTTAACTCCTGGCGAACCTGCGCGACTTATATTGGGTCCTTACGCAAGTCAAAGTGATGTAGAAACCTTTAATCAGGCCATGGGAATTGAAGGAAACTTTTGGGAAAGATATTTTGAATATATGAAAGGCGTTATTTCGGGGGACTTTGGAATATCATACAGAACGCAAAACGATGTGTTAGCAGAATTAACAGCAAGGATTCCATGTACCTTGACATTGGCTACAGGCGCAGCAGCAATTATGGTATTGATAGGAATACCTGTTGGAATTGTTTCTGCAATAAAGCAATACTCCATACTGGATTATTGCAGTATGTTTATGGCGCTTCTTTTTACATCTATACCTGGATTTTGGCTGGGAATTATGTTGATGCTTCTTTTTTCCCTCCAGCTTGGATTGCTGCCGGCTACCGGAGTAGAAAGCTGGCAAAGTTATATTTTGCCCTGCATCACACTGGCAGCAGCCTTTGTCGCAAGTTTGATTCGTATTACAAGGTCGAGCATGCTTGAAGTAATACGACAGGATTACATAAAAACAGCCTATGCAAAGGGAGCTTCTGAAAAAAGAGTAGTGTTAAGACATGTACTTAGAAATGCAATGCTTCCTGTAGTCACTGTTATAGGTATAAACTTTGCAATTATGATGGGCGGTGCGATAGTTACAGAAAGTGTATTTGCATTACCCGGTGTAGGTACCTTGCTGATTACTTCAGTAAGAATGAAAGATATACCGGTTGTAATGGCAGTTGTAATGTTTGTAGCTATTGTTATAGGAATCATCAATTTGATTGTGGATTTGGCATATGCTTACATTGACCCGAGAATAAAAACTAAATATAGTGCGCACAAGAGAGGTAAATAAGATGGCAGTAAAAGAAATGAAAACAATAAAAAAACGAAGCCAGTTTGTCTCTGTTTGGCATAGATATAAAAAAAATAAACTTGCAATGTTTGGATTAATTTTGCTTGCTATAATGCTTTTAATTGCAATCTTTGCAGATTTTCTAGTAGATTATCAGAGTGATGTGGTAGAACAGCATATGTCAGAACGGCTTCAAGGAATAAGTAGTGAACATTGGCTTGGAACGGATCAATATGGAAGAGATATTTTCTCAAGGATAATATACGGGACAAGAATCTCGTTATTTATAGGACTAGCATCTGTGTGCATTTCAGTAACAGCGGGAACTATTATAGGTGCAATCGCGGGATACTATGGTGGAAAAGTAGATAATATTTTGATGAGGATAATGGATATGTTTCTTGCCATTCCGCAAATGCTTATGGCTATTGCTATAGTAGCGGCATTAGGCTCAGGAATAACTAATCTTCTGATTGCTTTAAGTATATCGGCTACACCGGGCTTTTCAAGAATCGTGCGTTCTTCGATTATGTCTATTAAGGAACAGGACTTTGTGGAGGCTGCAGTTGCTTATGGCGCAACGGATAGACACATAATTTTAAAACATATCATTCCAAATGCTATAGGTCCTATAATTGTTCAAGCTACTTTAGATATAGCTACAGCAATACTTACAATTGCTTCATTAAGCTTTATTGGGCTGGGAATACAATCACCTACTCCTGAATGGGGTACTATTCTTTCTGAAGGCAAGGCACAGATGAGAGACTTCCCGCATTTGATAGTCAGTCCTGGCATCGCGATAATTTTGGCAGTCATGGCATTAAATCTTATTGGTGATGGATTACGCGATGCGCTGGATCCTCGAATGAAAAATTAAATAAAGAGGTGGAGCAGTATGAATGATAAAGTGTTATCAATAAAAAATCTGAACGTCATGTATGAAAATGACGAAATGAAAGTATATGCTGTGAATGGGATAGACCTTGATGTTAAACGTGGAGAGACAGTAGGACTGGTAGGAGAAACGGGAGCTGGCAAAACAACTACAGCTTTGTCTGTTATGGGACTTTTACCTAAGAAGATAGGAAAAATAACGAAAGGCGAAATAATCTTTGAAGACATAAATATAACAGAAGCAACTGAAGCGGATATGCGTTTATTTAGAGGAAATAAAATTTCGATGATTTTCCAAGACCCTATGACAAGCTTAAATCCGCTTATCACCGTCGGTGAACAGATTGAAGAAGTACTTGAATTACATCGAACAGAAATGGATAAGGAGCAAAAAGGAAAAAGGGTCGATGAATTAATGCAGCTTGTTGGGCTACCGCCGGAAAGAAAAAAAGAATATCCGCATCAATTTTCAGGAGGCATGAAGCAAAGAATAGTCATTGCTATTGCTCTCGCATGTGAACCGGATTTGCTTATTGCTGACGAACCGACAACCGCTCTTGATGTTACTATTCAAGCGCAAGTACTTGATATGATGACAAGTCTTAAAGAAAAGCTTGGCACTGCCATAATATTGATAACTCATGATTTGGGAGTAGTAGCTGAAACATGTGACAAAGTTGCCATAATGTATGCAGGAGAAATAATCGAAGTGGGTACAATTGAAGATATATTTGAAGGAAAAAAACACCACCCGTATACAATAGGCTTATTTGGCTCTATACCCGATATGGATGGAAATGCAGCTAGATTAAAACCTATTAATGGACTTATGCCGGATCCATGTAATCTCCCTGACGGGTGTAAATTTCATACGAGATGTCCCCACTGCTTTGATAAATGCAGAACGCAGGTCCCAGAAAAATTTCAAGAAAATGAGCACATAATTTATTGCCATATGTTTGCGGAGAAAGATGAGGAGAAAATATGAGTACAAATAAACCGCTAATCAAGACGATTGATTTGATAAAGTATTTTAATACTCCAAACGGGCTCCTTCATGCAGTAGATGGTATCAATCTTTCAATTGAAAAAGGCGAAACTTTAGGTATTGTGGGGGAATCCGGATGTGGGAAATCAACTTTAGGCAGAACCATATTAAGACTTATAGAACCTACATCAGGACAAATCTTATACGATGGAGAAGACATTTGCAGGTTAAATGATAGGCAGATGAAAGAAATGCGCAAAAAAATGCAAATAATATTTCAAGATCCATATGCCTCTCTAAACCCCAGATTATCAGTCGGTGAACTTATAGCGGAACCAATGAAAGTCACAAAAATGTTCGATTCCCGTAAACAATTGGATGAGCGGATATTTCAACTGATGGAGATTGTTGGAATAGATGATAGATTTGTAAATTCTTATCCACATGAATTGGATGGGGGAAGACGTCAGCGTATAGGGATTGCGAGAGCTTTATCTTTGAATCCTGAATTTATAGTATGCGATGAGCCGGTTTCTTCGCTGGATGTTTCAATACAAGCACAAATTTTGAATTTGATGATGGATCTTCAAGAAGAAATGGGGCTTACATATATGTTTATAACGCACGATTTAAGCGTCGTAAAGCATATAAGCAACAAAATTGCAGTTTTATATTTGGGACAATGTGTTGAATATGCCAGTTCGGAGGAACTTTTTAATAATCCGATTCATCCATATACTAAAGCATTATTGTCTGCGATACCAATTCCTAACATAAAAAACCGCAATAAAAAACGAGAATTGATACAGGGTGAGATCACAAGCCCTATTGAACCAAAGCCTGGATGCAGGTTTGCGGCAAGGTGCAAATTTGCTTGTGAGAAATGTGTAGGAAAGGAAGTCCCTCTTAGTAAATTTTCAGATGAACATTTTGTAGCGTGCGTTATGGCTTGAATTAACAATGTTCATAGTAAAAATATTGTGCCTTAAAATATTCTGAAAATTTTGAGGCACAATATTTGTTTAATTGATATCATTATGTTACATAGACCCTGAAGCGTTCAACACATTTCTGATTTTATGCTGAACCATCGCTCTGATAGCGTCTCTGCCTGGTCCTAAGTACTTGCGAGGGTCAAACTCGGCAGGATTCTCAGCCAGGAATTTCCGGATTTCAGCAGTCAGAGCCAGTCTGAGGTCCGTATCGATGTTGACCTTACAAATACCGTATTTGGTGGACTCTCTTATCATGTCTTCAGGCACGCCCTGAGCGCCGGGGATGTTACCTCCGTACTCATTGCACTTGTCTACGAATTCTTTCAAAACTGTCGAAGCTCCGTGAAGCACCAAAGGTGTATCAGGTATGAGCTTGTGGATTTCTTTTAGCCTTTCAAAATCCAGATAAGGCTCTCCCTTGAACTTATATGCGCCGTGACTGGTTCCTATGGCTATGGCAAGAGAATCTACGCCGGTTCTCTCTACGAATTCGGCGGCTTCAGCAGGGTCGGTGAAAGTAGCAGAACGAGCGTCAACTTTGATGTTGTCTTCGACTCCGGCCAGCTTGCCTAATTCCGCTTCAACGCACACGCCGTGAGCATGGGCGTACTCCACTACTTCTTTGGTAAGCTTGACGTTCTCTTCAAAAGGATGTTTGGAACCGTCGATCATTACAGAAGTAAAGCCGTCATCCACGCATTTCTTACAGATATCAAAATCCTCCCCGTGATCCAGATGAAGAGCGATATCAAGGCCTGTATCTTCTATGGCAGCTTCTACCAGTTTGATTAGATAGGCAGGTTTGGCGTACTTGCGCGCTCCTGCAGAAACTTGAAGGATGAGAGCTGATTTTTCCAGCTGAGCTGCCTCTACTATTCCTTGAATTATTTCCATATTGTTTACGTTGAAAGCTCCTATAGCGTAATCAGATTTCAGAGCTTTCGCGAACATATCTTTTGTAGTTACCAGTGCCACTTTAGACCTCCTTTTGGTTTGATATAAGTATTATACACCAATCAAATTGAGATTAAAAGATGCCTTTTTCCTTTAATCGATGTAATCTTCCTCTTCATTAAAATCGCTCGTGTGATTAGAGTCGCTTCCCAAAATAGAGAGCAGCGGCGCCATGGTTTCAACCACGTTGGCCAGGTCCGGCAACGCTCGGCTTATTATTTCCGAAGGCGGAGGTAATTTAGGCCGTTCAGACGGGTTGAGCGCCATTTGACCAAGATTATCCATGTGATTCATTATGAAAGTGAGTTTGTGCAAGTCATTCAGAATGCTGCCGATTTCAATGGAAGGCAGTATTCCTCCGCGCCCCATGCTCTTTATGTTATGTGAACTTTTTCCTCCCGGTCCGTTTCGGCCGGAAGAAAATAAAGGCTCGCTATCTTCTCTTGCGGCTAGAATCAGCAGGATAGCCGCAATACCTATTACATTAGAACTTTTAGCCATAAGAATACCTCCTGTTTATATGTCATAATATGAAATTTACAGGAAGCAAGTGCATAAAATGTTATGAAACATGTGAAAGCACATCAATTTTATTGAAGGAGGTCAATTATGGAATTAAATGATAAAATGGTAGGGGATATAGCTCGCCAACTGGGAATCAGACCAGGAAGAGACAATGGCCAGGATATCCTCCGGAAGTTGGAAAACAAAAGCGATGCAGAGTTGGAAAGAGAAATCTTGAAAATAAAGGAACAATTGCGAGCAAATAATATTACTTATGAAAAGCAGATAAGCATGTTAAAGAGTTTGGCTCCCAAAATGAATGGGGCACAAAGGGCAAGACTGCAGAGAGTGATTGAGCTCTTACAAAAGTAACAGAAAAAGGGTGCCCCTTAACTTTACCTATCGTGGTTTTGGGACACCCTGAATCATATCGCTATTAATTAGAATGTTTTAATTGTATATGTCTAGCTCCAGTTGACCATGCGCGCGATGTCATTTTTTGTAGAACCCTTTTCAAATGTAAAGTTACCTGCGCTTACTTTTTGGTGGTCTATACCAAGATTGTCACAAGCTGATTGATATTCGGCGTAGTCCTCAAAGAGTCCGGCTTCTACTAATTTTTGAATAGCTGCTGTCGCACTATCTCCGGAAACCGTCACATCTACATCTCTGCTTAAAGCTCCGTCAACCCATAATTCTTGAGAACTATTAGATGACGAACTATCATCGTTATTTTGACTATCGCTGTTAGTATCGCTGCCGTCGGCAGGCTGTGTTTGCTCACTGCCGCCTTCGCCGGAAGAAGACGATGTCCCTTCACCACTGTTTTCGCTGCCTGAAGGCTCCGAAACTTCTGTACCTCCGCTGCTGTCACTGATAAAATCTCTAGGATATTCCACTATAGCGCTTATGCGCCATACTATTAGGGCGGCGGCCATGGCAAGAATAGCGAAAGCTATCAATATATCATTATAATCATACAAAATATCTTTGAGCTTTTTCATAATCTCCTCCAAACTGGTTTACGGATATATTTTAACAGATAAACTCTTTTTTCTCAAGGTGTTTTGGTGTATAATATGTGATATGATAAAATTTACAGTTGGAGAAAATCAAGGAAATCAGCGACTCGATAGGTTTTTAAAAAAGTATTTTGCCAAAGCGTCACTGAGCCACATATATAAGTTGATACGCAAAGATATCAAGCTTAACGGCAAGAGAGCAAAGCCTGAAACGATTCTTTCCGTAGGCGATCAATTGACTGTATACATGTCGGAGGAAGAGGCTTCGGCGTTACAAAGGCAGAAAGAAATTCCACGTACAAAAAAGCAGTTTACTGTTTTATACGAAGATGAGAATATCTTGGCTGTTGAAAAACCTTTCGGATTATTGACCCATGGAGACGGGAGAGAAAAAAAGAATCATCTTGCCAACCAGGTGCTTGATTATCTTATTGCCAAAGGAGATTATTTACCAATGGCGGAGAAGACTTTCGTACCGTCTCCGGCCAACAGGTTGGATAGAAACACCACAGGTATAGTGCTGTTTGGTAAGACGGCAGAAGCTCTCAAAGAACTGAACGAAATGCTTAGAGAGAGGGAAGGAATTGAAAAATTTTACCTTACCATTACTGCCGGATGTATAAAAAAAGAATTGCGATTAAAAGATGAGATGATTAAAGACGAGAAAAGAAACATGACACTTATAATCGCGAAAACAGACAGTTCAGAGAACTCAGACGGCTTAGAAAATACAAGCAGTTCATATAGCAAAAATAAAATTAAAAATCAAAACGATAAACAAGCAAAGCTTATGGATACGGAAGTGTTTCCTGTAGCCATAAGCAGCAAAGATAGTGGGTATACTTTAGCTGAAGTCAAAATAAATACAGGAAGGACACATCAAATTCGAGCTCAGCTGGCTCAGGCGGGATTTCCGATTATCGGTGATACCAAGTATGGAAATGTGCGTACCAACCATGTGGTAAAACAACGGTATCAGCTTACCACCCATTTGCTGCACGCAGGAAAGATTGTATTTAATGATTGCAGAGAAGATGGGGTACTGTCTTATTTAAACGGCAGAGAAATCACATGCCCTCCGTCTGAGATATTTATCAGAATAAAAGAAGATATTTTTGGCAAAATTAATTTTTGGAGACAATAAATGAGAGAAGCTTATGAATGGATACGAGACATTATTATAGCACTGCTTATAGCAGGAACTATACTGTTGTTTTTTAAACCTATAGTGGTTAAGCAGGAGTCCATGCAGCCTACGTTTTATTCCAACGATTATGTCATAGTGAGCAGACAAGCGTATAATCTGTTTGGCGATGTGGAAAGAGGCGATGTGATAGTGTTCAAATCTGATCTGGTGGACGAAAATGGAGAACAGAAACACTTAATCAAGAGAGTCATCGCTGTAGGCGGAGACACTATAGAAATAAGGGACGGGTATGTATATCTCAACGGAGAAATGTTGGATGAGCCTTATGTCGCTGAAGAAGGCATATCCGGTGAAATGGGCAGTGTAACTGTAGAAGAAGGCAAGATGTTTGTCATGGGCGACAACAGAAGGGTCAGCCAGGACAGTCGCTCTCCGGAACTGGGACAGGTGGAAGAATCCTCCATTGTAGGCAAAGTAGTACTTCGGATATATCCGTTTGACAGCATAGAAACATTCTAAGCCAAGAGGTTTTAGATGAGGAAAATTTTACTTGGGATATTCAGTGGAGCTATAGGAATAATAGCTGCTGTTATTTTGCACTGCAGCTTTATGATAGTTAAGATAGACGGCAGCGATATGTTGCCTACGCTGGAGCCGGACCAACGTGTATTGGTTTTTTTGCTCGAGGATAGCTCCGAAATAAAAGAAGGCGACCTGGTAGCTTACTATCCGCCGTTTTATCAGATTGACGGAGGCAGAGGACCTATGGTGAAACGGGTTGACAGTTTGGAAGAAGGCGAGATGAAGCTGGTCAGCGATACTGCCTTAACGGATGAAGATAAGTTTACCGTGGCTTCTGAGGATATTCTGGGGAAAGTGATTGTTTTTTAAGATTATGGGAGTATGGGATTATGCCAAAGAGAGAAAAGAAACTTGTCGCAGGAAATAAAAAAGCGCGGCATGATTATTTTATAGAAGAAGTTTATGAAGTGGGCATAGTGTTGACGGGAACAGAGATAAAATCCGTAAGACAGGGAAAGGTCAGTATTAAAGAAAGCTATGCCAAGATAGAAAAAGGTGAGGTGTTCATATATGGCATGAACATAAGCCCTTATGAGCAAGGAAACCGATTCAATGTAGATTCCCTCAGACCGAGAAAACTTCTTTTACATAAACGGGAGATAAGAAAGCTGATAGGATATACCACCATGAAAGGCTTGACTTTAGTCCCTTTAAACATGTATATAAACGAAGACGGAAGGGCCAAGATGGAACTGGCAGTTGCCAGAGGAAAGAAGCTGTATGACAAACGTGAGTCTACAGCTAAGAGGGATGCTCAGCGCAAAGCCGAGCAGGCTATGAAACAAAAATATTGATTTAGCAATGAGGCCTGCGGTCTGTTGATTCAACAGACCGCAGGCTGTCTTTTTTTACAGTAAAAGCGGAGCAAAGATACATGAGCTGATATGAACTTAGCAGTACTGACAAAATTTTCTTTTTTTCGCAATTTTGTCAGTAAATTTACATAAAATGGAATTTCTCGAGCAAAACAGGTCATTTGGCTGACTTTTTTTCAAATTTTTTAAGAAAAAGTCAGCCGAGACCGATTTTCGACAAATTTCGATATGGGTTTGACCCCTGTTGCTGTAAAAATTTTAAAAAATTTGATTTTTTGTCAGCATACCATTGAGCAAGCCACAGCATCAAGCTTCGTAGACCACTTTGCCGTCAAGCACGGTCATGCATACTTTTATGTCTTTTATTTCTTCTTCAGGGACAGAGAAAACATCCTTATCCAACACTGCGAAGTCGGCATATTTTCCGTTCCTTATGCTGCCTTTTTTACCTTCATCGTAAGAAGCATAAGCGCCGCCCATAGTATATGCATATACTGCGTCATAAACAGACATTTTTTGATCGGGAAGCCAGCCTGACTCAGGGAATCCTTTTAAATCTTTTCTGGTGACAGCACAATAAATGCCCTCCATTACATTGAAACTGATAACCGGTGCATCGGAGCCAAAGGCCACAGGCAGCCCCATATCCATCATGGTTTTCCAAGCATATGAACTTTTTTCTAACTCTTCTCCAACGTAGTCTTTTACTATATGCATATCAGAATCAATGAAAGCAGGTTGAACATGCATTACTACGTTAAGGTCTCTGCATCGTTTAAGCAGATCCAAGTCGGTAATCTGACAATGAATGAGAGCATGACGCATGTCGGCTCTTGGGTATTGTATCTGAGCGTTTTCGATAGCATTAAGGTCCATCTCCATGGCGCCGTCGCCGATGTTGTGAGGCGAAATCATCAGGCCGCTCGCTTGTGCCATCGATACTAATTTATCCAGCTCTTCCTGAGTAAAAGTTGCTATCCCTTTTGTGGAAGGATCATTTTTATATGGCTTTCTTAAGAAGGCGGTTTTTCCCCCGAGGGAGCCGTCCACCAACAGCTTGAGGGTGCCTATTCTGAACATCGGAGAACCTTCGTTGGTATGATGCCCTTCGTTGAGGAATTTTTCCAGCAGCGGAACCGAGGCCAAAAGACATTGTTCATATATTCTTACAGGCAGGTTGCCTTCCTGTTCCAGCTGATGATAAGCATCCAGAACCTTTTGATATTCTCCGGCGGCAATGGCTTCAAAATCATCGGTGTGAACTGTTGTTATGCCGCACGATAGAACTTCTTTTGCGCCTTTTACGATCAATCGCTTTATATCTGATACCGTCAATTTCGGCAAAGCATTGTAAATCAAATCGCGGGCAGCTTCTGCAAAAATCCCGAGAGGCTCTCCGTTTATATCTTTTTCTATGCTGCCTCCCGGAACTTGAGGCGTATCCCTTGTTACGCCCATTACCTCCAGGGCTTTGCTGTTTACAGAGATTATATGGGCGCAAGACCTGGTATAAAACATTGGAATTTCCGTAGTTATTTTATCAAGGTCATATCGGTTTGGATACCTTTTATCTTCCCAGTCGTCAGTATTCCAACCTCTTCCCTGCAGCCATGTAAGTCCCGGATGCTCTTTCAAGAAATCTTGACCTAGCTTTATAAGGTCATCCATGGATTTGGCGCTGTACAGATTGACTTTTTCCAAACTGTACCCGTAACTGAGAAGGTGCATGTGGCTGTCACAAAATCCCGGAAGCATGGTTTTGCCGTCCATATCATACATGGCGGTGCTTTCAGTGCGCAATTTTAGGACATCTTCATTGGAACCGACACGAATGATAATCCCATCTTTCACCGCGACAGCTTCAGCCTTTGGAACAGCTTTGTCCATCGTGTGAATTATACCATTATAGAAAATCGCGTCCATAACAGAATCTCCTTTATAAAATTTTATATGTTTTAGTAAAATATATTATAATACGATACGGCGCTAAGTCAATCAGGTCAAGTCGGCCTTTCAAATCTGATCAGTCGTTGAAATTCCGCACTCTTGACAAATTAATTATGGCAATCTATAATGAATAATTACATAGCATAATAATGGGGGTGTAAAGGTTTCGACTGGGGTGTAGAATCGAGATAAGCGAGCGGTAGTTTGCCAGTCTACCTAAAAAAGGCACGTTAAATATAAACGCTAAAAAGAATAATAATTTCGCACCAATGGCTCTGGCTGCTTAGTCAGTCATAAGCTGTGCGTGTCGACTCCGGTTTACCTGTAGGCCGGATGTTCGGCATCGACTATACAGGAAAACTCTGCGTGAGCTCCCGGTAGCGCAGGGGAACAACGGGATAGCCGAGGCGTAGCCTGTCAGTGGGCGCCGTCCTAGGTGAAGATAAAAATCGCTGACTGCGCTCGGAGAAAGTCTCGTGGAAATGCTTTAGGACGTGGGTTCGATTCCCACCATCTCCACCAAAAAATAATTAATAATATTTTTATAGGGTTTTCCATACGAAGCCGGAAGCATTGTTGGCGTTCCGGCTTGCGTTTGCTTAGAGGAGAAAAATCTGATTGGATTGAAATTCCAACGTCAAGTACAGATCCGTTAAAGGAGCTTTTTATGAATTCTACAAAAAGAAAGTCGATATTGTTATTCTTTCAGGGCGCGTTGATAGGGACAGGTGCCATATTGCCCGGTGTCAGCGGAGGAGTCCTCTGTGTGGCTTTTGGAATTTATGAACCTATGATGTCTTTTTTGGCTCATCCATTTAGCTCGTTTAAAAGAAATTTTAAGATACTGCTTCCTGTTATAATAGGCGGTGCGGTAGGATTTGTTTTGCTTGCCAAGGTTGTAGAGCTCTTTCTTTCTGCCTCAGCAATTGCCGCTATGTCATTATTCTGTGGGCTTATTTGCGGTACTGTACCCTCACTGATACGAAAGTCCAATGCAGTGAATCCAAACAAGGGGTGGCCGCACTTTATTATTGCGTTATCAGTATCATTTGCTTTTTTTAATATTCTTGAGCAAGGAATAGGAGGGCATATTGAGGCTAATTTTGGATGGTATATATTTTGCGGTGTTATATGGGGCTTAAGCATGGTGGTACCGGGATTGAGTTCATCATCCATTTTGCTTTTTATGGGTTTGTATCAGCCAATGGCGCAGGGAATAGGAAATCTGGATTTTAATGTATTAATACCATTAATGATAGGATTTTTTGCTGCCATTGCAGCTACTGCAAAAATAGTAAATCATCTGCTTGAGTGTTATTATGCTATTCTTTCAAAGATAATTTTAGGATTTGTGATATCATCGGTTTTGATGATAATACCTGTAAATTTTAATGCGGCATATGAAATAATCCTTGCCATAGGATGTTTCGCTGCAGGATTTTTTGTATCTCATTGGATGGACTACGCTGACACAAAAGAGTCTTCAAGAAGTTAATTTTTTACTCGCATGTCCGTTATCATTTTTCTTTTGTTCTTTGAGCTGTTGCTCCCCTTTATTTGCTTGCAGGATTGATTATTGCATTCGATCAGATCTATAGATTTTTATACAATGCCCATTTTTGCTTTTTTGCAAAATAGCAAGATGTTTTAATTATATCGGTTGATTAATGCACAGAAAAGTAATAAAATAATTAAATAAAACCGGTAATTTTTCGGGAGGGGATCTACATGAGCCAAGAAATCTTGACACTTTATTCCAAGTGTGATGGCTTGCCTTTGAGCGCGGCGATTTTTAGACCGGAGACAGAAACAAAAGGTGTTGTGCAGATATCTCATGGAATGGCAGAACATAAAGAAAGATATTTCCCTTTTATGGAATATCTCGCTTCACAAGGTTATGCCTCAGTAATCAACGATCATAGAGGGCATGGGGACAGCATAAGAGAGAAAGAAGAACTGGGATATTTTTATGACGATACAGGCACATATATAATAGAAGATTTACACCAGATAACACAATATATAAAGGAAGTTTTCCCAAAGAAACCGGTGTATCTCTTTGGCCATAGCATGGGTTCTTTAGCTGTCCGGAAATATATAAAAAAATATGATAATGCAATAGATAAACTGATAGTTTGCGGTTCACCCAGCAAGAATCCTTTAGCTGGAGTTGCGTTGACACTGGCTAAGATAGAAGAAATTTTTAAAGGCGACAAGCATAGAAGCAGTTTTATACACAATCTGGCATTCGGCGCTTATACCAAGGGAATAGAAAATCCTGTTTCAGATAACGCATGGCTTTCTGTCAATAGGGATAATGTAATATGTTATGACGATGATCCTCTTTGCGGATATGTGTTCACTCTTAACGGATTTAGAAATCTTTTTATTTTGCTGAAAGACGTATATTCTGCCAGCGATTGGACATTGAAAAATGCAAATTTACCTGTTTTTTTCATTGCCGGCAGCGATGACCCTGTGATAGTGAGCGAAATTAAATGGAATGAAAGCTGTGAATTCTTGAAAAAAATCGGTTATAATAATGTAAAGAGAAAACTATATCAAGGGCTTAGACATGAGATCCTCAATGAAGATATAAAAGAAGAGATTTTTGATGACATAGTGAAGTTTGTGGAGGAATAAATTATTGCCCATAAGTCCAAGTCATGATATACTAAAAAAAAGAAAAAGGGGGACAAAATCATGAAGAAAAGAATTTTACCTATAGCATTAATCGTTGCAGCAGTAGCGGTACTGTGGGCTTACAAAGGTGAAGAAAGTGAGTCTGTTCAATAAGAAATCACCCTGGGAAAAGGACTGGAAAGATTTAGAAAAAAAAGAAGAGAAGTTTATCGCAAAGCGCTTGGAAGGACCTACTTTTTTATTGATCAACAAATTAGACAGGTTTATTCCTAAAAAGCTTAGCGGAACTCTGGATGCGGCTTTTGCGAAAGGTTTTGCGCTTATCTTTGAGAAGGGGACAGGTATAATAGAAAAAACCTATAACAAAGAAAAGAAAAAAGCCAGCTTTAAAATCAATACTTATGCCTCTGAGGTTATGGCGGATAAGCAAAGTGTAAGAAATTTTACGAAGCAAGCAAAATCAGCCAAAGCAACCAACCTGTTGGTTTCCAGCGTCGAAGGAATAGGTCTTGGATTGGTGGGTGCCGGTATCCCTGATATTCCGCTTTTTGCGGCAGTGGTGCTGAAAAGTGTATATGAAGTTGCTTTGAGTTATGGTTATGACTATCAGACCGATGAGGAAAAAGTATTTATACTTAAAGTAATAGAAGTTGCCATGTACGATGAAGAAAAATTCGTACAGGAAAACGATGAATTTAATGCGCTTATAGATCAGATTGTAGCCGATGGCGATACCATGGACGGATATGATGTGGATAAAGAAGCGCAGATAAATCTTACAGCCAAAGCTTTATCACATGAAATGCTATATACAAAATTTCTGCAAGGTCAACTTATAATAGGAATTGCAGGGGGAATCTTCGATCCTGTATATGTTAACCGTATAAGCAATTATGCTGTTCTTAAGTACAGAAGGAGATTTTTAAGAAACAAAGTGAGTTCGAGACCTTCCTCACTATAAACAAAACTAAAGGAGCAAATCGATGAAAGAAAAAACTCTACACTTGACAAGAGCTGCTCTTATAGCGGCTCTTTATGTTATTTTGACTTTTTTGGCTCAAATTTTCGGCTTGGCCAGCGGAGCTATTCAGTTCAGATTGTCAGAAGCTCTTACTTGCATGCCTCTTTTTTACAAAGAAGCCATACCGGGTCTTTGGATAGGCTGCATACTGGCAAATCTGCTGACAGGATGCGCTATGTGGGATATAGTGTTTGGTTCTGTAGCAACTCTGCTGGGAGCCCTTGGAACTTATTACATAGGAAGGAAAAAACCTGTGATGGGACCGGTATTTCCTATAGCGAGCAACATGTTGATAGTTCCTGCAGTATTGCAGCAAGTATATGGCTCTGCAGACAGCTATTGGTTCCTGATGGTCACGGTCGGAATCGGCGAGATAGTCTGCTGCGGCCTGCTGGGAATGTTGCTTTACAAAGCGTATAAGAAGGTTGCAGCAACACAGTAGTAATAAGCAGTGCAAAAACGATCATTTGCGGCATGAACAGTCAAGACCATTGATGATTGCCGACGCTGACAAAATCTTTTGTTTTTTGTTTTTTTGTCTGCAAATTTACATAAAATGGAATTTTATGGACGAAAAACCCTGAAAAAATGTAAAAATCTATAAAAATGAGAAAAAATGTCTGCAAAACCGCCTCTTTTGCAGACATTTTCCATAAATTCACAAGAAAAAGTCAGCCGAGGCTGACTTTCGACGAATTTCGACGTGCAGTTGGGACCTGTTGATGTAATTTTCCCTAAAAAAATGATTTTTTGTCATCAGACACCACTCAAGTCCTGAAGAACTATTCTATCCCTAACAGATATTTGTCTAAAAGAGCTACGGCATCTTCTATACAGCCATCGCAGGTTCTGAGGACTTTATTAGTTTCCACGCCTTTAATTTCACTGCATATCATAGAACCGTTTTTGTTTACAAAGGCTTCGGTAAGCTCTTTCATCATCTTATAGCATTCTTTTTTAGTTTTAGGGTTATCTAAATTACCATCACTCATTTTCATTCCTACCACGAGAGCCATAGCGGAGACAGCTCCACATGGGCCCATATGGCCCATGCCAAAGCCTAAAGGCTCGGCCAGTTTGAAGGTTTGTATCGGATCCGCGCCCATTACGTGACAAAATGAGCATGCCACTGATTGAGCACAATTAAAACCATTTTTATGTAACATTACTGCTTGTTCTTTTCTGTTCATATTTATGCCGCTCCTATTTAAATATTTAACTATTTAACTATGAATTTTGGATTTTTAACTTTAACATCAGGATCATACACTATGCTTTCAGGCTTGACTTCCAGCAAAGAAGGATCCTTGAAATATTTTAAAATTTCTCTGAAGCAACGACCGTAATAATGACCTTCAGCAATCCTTTCATCGGTAACTATACCTAATTCCATAAATTTGCGCTCTTCTGCTCGTTCGCCGTTTATAACAATTTTTTTGACAAGTTGGCCCATGGCAACGAAAACACCGGTAGTGCCAAATTCATAAAGATGATGATATATGGCACCGGTTCTGATAGAAGCCAAATTAGTAACAAAAAGAGAAGTGTGAAACGGACTGGCATTAATTATGCTGAAAGGAAGAGCAAAATGTTTATCTAAAAATTTGAATACAGAAACTGCCACAGTTAAAAGTCCCGGGACTCTGACAAGTTTTTTGGCCAGTTTATCCATAGAAGTCTCTTCTATAGCTGAGCTGCTTTTTTCTATAACATCGTTTAGTTTCTGATTGACAGTAAAAATATCGTCATCCAAATTAAAATATACTTTGTTGACGGTACTCCTGTTTTTCCCCGGAATCATTGTAACAAAAGAAACACAGAAATGATTGCGTGCGTATATTCTCTTATTCATTACAAACCTGTTAAGATAAGGGTTTTGAGATACAACACGCAGATAAGCAGCGATTATGATGCTCATGTGGCTCATATTGATGCCATCTTTTCTGCATTTTATTATATATTGCTGAAGAGGAGCATAATCTATGTACTGTTTAATAGAATTGCTGGCATCGTATCGTTTATCCATAACATATGCCGCTATCTCGTACATAGGGTCATCTGTAGCTACTCTATAACCATCTGTTCTATACATAATTTCTCCTAAATTAATAATAACTTAACATTATCATAACACATACTGACAGCTAAGACAAGGAAAACGCAGTTATGTTGCGTATTTACGCTGGTTCGTGATATAATGAACGCAAAGATTGTACCGGCTGCTGCCGCACAATGAACGCAAAGACAAAGATATGCGAGGAAAACTAATGAAATGTACTCTTTTAAAAGAAGAAGATTATACTAAAGGACGGTGGACAGGAGGAGAATTTAAAGAGCTGGCAATCTTTCCGGCCGATTCCGATTATGTTAACAGAGATTTTCTCTGGAGGCTAAGCTTAGATACTGTCGAAAAAGAAGAAGCCCAATTGCCCAAGTTAGAAGATTATGACAGAGTTATTATGGTGCTTGAGGGAGAAACAGTGCTGAGCTATGAGGGAGAGCGAGTAACAAGATTGCAGGCCCTTGAACAGGACAGATTCGACGGAGCGTGGAAAACCACCGGCTTTGGACAGATAAAGGCATATAACCTTATAGTGAACAAGGGGATGGAAGGGTATCTTGATTTACTTTTTCCAGGAAAAGAAAAAAATATATATAAATCTAATCAGGACAGCGATAAACAAATGTCGGTACATACACTGTTTTGCTTAGACGGCTACGCCGTGGTTTCTGTAGGAAATGAAAGCCATATGCTAAAAGCCGGTCAACAGCTTGTAATAGAAGAGGAAAATAAAGCTGAAATTTGTTATGGTTTGATGGGTGAGGGCACTATCATCAGAGGGCAGATCTTTTATAATTCGGAGGAAAGTGGTCCTGAAATCATTCCGAGAGAAAAAGCTACATTGGATGATTTTAAGGCATGCATATACTTGGCAAACGTTCAATTTAAATGGGCCGGGTATATGGTAAAAAGCCTAAAAGAAAAATGGTTTGACGAAGAATTGAGTAAGGCTATCAGAAAAATAGAAAAATTTTATTTACCTACTGTGGTTTTCTTTCTGGGATTGGTCGTTTTAGGATGCTTGGAGGCCAATGAAATAATTCCTTCAGGAATGGTATTGATATTGGCAGTCTGCTGGATATTAGCGGATTGCCTACTGGTTTCACCTGCCATATACATGCTGTTCGTTCCCAAACCTGTCAGAAAACATATAAAAAATGTCAATAATCTTACTCCTTATGAAAAGAAAGTGAGAGAAAGGGAGCTATCTTCAGACCCTATGATGGAAAAAATAAAGAGAAAATATATGAAGAGAACCAGTTCTGTGAGAAAAGAGGATGAAGATGAAAGATAAAATTAAGTTGGCACTGCTGGGCTTTGGCAACGCAGGGCAGGCTTTTGCCAAGCTGCTTTTAGAAAAGCAAGATGAAATCGAAGAAAAATATGGCAAGCGTGTAGTGGTTACCGCCATAGCCACAGGGTCTAAGGGCAACTTATCAGCCGATGAAATTGACCTTGGCGCTGCGTTGAGAGATGTGGCTGAAAAAGGGCGCTTTGCTGATGAGAGAGCATTGTGCAATCTTAAAACCATGGATATTGTCAAACATGCTGACTATGATGTGCTCATAGAGATGACGCCTTTGGATATTTTTACGGGCCAGCCTGCTATAGATCATATAGAGGGAGCTTTCAACCGAAAGAAGCATGTCATAACCGCCAACAAAGGACCGGTAGCGTGGAAGTTCAGGGCTTTAAAGGAAAGAGCAGCCAGCCAGGGAGTGAAATTTTTCTACGAAACAACGGTGATGGACGGCACGCCTGTATTCAACCTGGTGGAAAAGACTCTGCAGATGGCAAAAGTTACTGAAGTTTCAGGAATATTAAACAGTACCACCAACTTTATTCTTGAAGAATTGGCTAAGGGCGCTCCGTATGATGATATAATTTTCAGAGGAAGAAGTATGGGGTTCATTGAGGCTGACTCAGCCATGGATATAGAAGGATATGATGCTGCCGCCAAAATAACAGCTCTTTTAAACGTACTGATGGATGCCGATATTACGCCTGATATGGTGGAAAGAAAAGGTATAGAAGATATAACGGAAGCTGATATAACTGCCGCTGATAATAGAGGTAATGTGATAAAGCTGATATGCAAAGGAACAAGGGACGAAGACGGCAGAGTAAAAGCTTGCGTCAGACCTGAAGAAATTCCTAAAGGCGATATGCTTGCTTCCATAAACAGTACTACCTCAATAGTATCAATCACAACGGACCTGATGAAAACAGTTTCTATTTTAGAACATGAGCCGGAAATACAGCAGACAGCTTACGGGATATTTGGCGACTTGTTGAGAGTTCTTGGCGAATAAAGCAAGAAGAAAGGGCGCTGCAGTCATAAAAAATTCACCCCCGCAAAACTTTGTGGAAACACCATGTTTGCGGGGGATTTTTATTGGGTATGATTTTGTGCTGTTTACAAAGCTTCAAGTATGGCGTCTACTTCCTCTTCTTTGCTGCCCCAGTTGATAACGAGACGAATTACAGAATTATTTTCGTCATAAGGAGCCCATGTATAGAAAAAGAAATCTTTTTCCAGTTCAGCGATTTTTTCGTTGGGAACGATAACAAAGACCTGATTGGTCTGATGAGGAATCCAAAGTTTGTAACCTTTTTTCTGAACACCTTCAGCCAGTTTAATGGCTAATTGGTTTTCGTGACGTGAAAGCTGATAATAGAGGGAGTCTTCGCCTCCTTCCAACAGCGCTTTAAGCTGGACAGCTATCAGGCGGCCTTTTGCCAGCAGAGCGCAGGCTCTCTTGATCATGTAACGGAAGTGGTCATTAATCTTATCATCCATTATGATGAGAGCTTCTCCGAAAAGAGCTCCGATTTTTGTTCCGCCGATGTAAAAAGCGTCCGTAAGCTGAGCCATATCTCTAAGGGTCACATCGTTGCCCGGCCATGTGAGAGCAGTACCGATACGAGCCCCGTCAGCATATAAGTATAAACCGTGTTTTTTGCAGCAATCATGCAGAGCTTCAAGCTCAGACTTTGTATATACGCCGCCGTTTTCCGTAGGATGAGTTATGTAAACCATTTTAGGAATTACAGTGTGCTCGTCCTCATGATGCAAAAGAACCTTTTCAATGTCGGCAGGACGGAGTTTGCCGTCTTTAGTGGGGGCGGCGAAAACTCTATGACCATTGGCTTCAACCGAACCGGTTTCGTGAACGTATATATGACCTGAATCAGCAGAGATTACGCCTTCGTAAGGACGCAGTGCCGCGGCGATAGTTACTGTGTTGGTTGGAGTGCCTCCGACCATAAAATGAACATGAGCATCAGGCTTACCTATCATCTCTCTTATCATATCGGCAGTTTCAAAAGAAAACTTATCTTCCGCATAACCGTCGGTATGCTCCATGTTGGTGTCTATAAGCGCTTGCATTACCTTTGGATGGGCGCCGAGACTGTAATCACTTCTGAAATAAATCATGCTGCAAACCTCCTTCAGGGATTTTCCTTATTTATGTAACTTCATTATATTGCACAATTATGAGTTTTGCAATTGAGTGATTTAATAATTTGATGATTTTCAGCTAATAAATTTGACAAATTGCAATAAAATGATAAAGTTAAATCATAGATATTTTTTAGGCAGGTAACAGATGAAGCTGACATTTACAGACAAATTAGGATATGCTGCAGGGGGAATCACAGACGCAGCCAACTTCACATTTATGGGCTCTTATCTAATGTTTTTCCTGACAACTATAGCTCATATAAACCCTGCCACAGCAGGTGTTCTAATTGCTGCTGGCAGTGTTATAAGCTCATTGTGGAGCCCAATAGTAGGATTCCTTTCAGATCGCATTCGAACCAGATTTGGAAAGAGGCGTCCTTTCCTGATGGCAGCTTCATTGCCTCTGGCTATTTCTCTGATATTATGCTTTACAAAAATCCAATCAACTGACGCAATCCGCAATATATATTATGGAATAACCATAGTAATGTTTTGGTGTTCGTTTTCAACTTTTTATAGCCCATGGCTGGCGCTTGGAGCAGAATATACAACTGATTATAGCGAGCGCACCGAGTTGAGAACCGTAACATACGGAGTTACACTGATGGGCACCGTATTTGGAATAGCCGTTCCTCCTGTAATGATAGATTGGTTTGAAAGCTTGGGTATGAACCAAACCAAAGCATGGCAGATGATGGCCATATTGATAGCCATAATAGCTTTCTGTGCGTTAAATATAGCTATTGTGTCTTCTTCCAAAAAAGACAAAGCATGTGCCGAAAATATCAATTCCGATTTAAAACAAAGGACTAAACTGAATATTAAAGATTTTAAGAAGCTGTTTAAAGATTACTGGGAGATCCTTCAATTAAAACCGACGAAATTTATCATAGGTGCGTGTTTGTGCCATATCACAGCCCAAAGCATTTTCTTTTCTGACAGACTGTATTTTTTTACATATAATTTGGGATTAAGCGCCATAGAGACAACTGTTGCCATGGTGGCTTTTCCCCTTTCTGGAGTTGTATTATTAACGCCTATTTTGAAGGTAAGCAAAATGCTGGATAAAAGGTCGGCGCTCATGCTTTTCATGACCATCGCATCCAGCAGCTGTCTGATTGTGGGCAACATAATTGGAATAAAAGGGCTGCCGGGGATGATTGTCATGACCTTTGCGTTTGTAATAGGAAATTCATCCTTCTGGCAATTGATGCCTGTAATGATTTATGATATATGTGAATACGATGAATACCAAAACAATAAGAGGCGAGAGGGAATCATTGTTTCCATTCAAACAGTTATGGAGACAGTATGCTCCGGTCTTGCAACTTTAGTACTTGGAGGTATTTTGGAACTTTCGGGATTTGATGAAACTGCAGCTGTGCAGACGGAAGAAGCTTTAAGTGGAGTAAGTTTTGCTCTATGTGTTGTTCCGCCTGTTTTGATGCTTGGCTGCGCTTTTATGGCATACAAGTATCCTATTACAAAGCAGGTGTTTAGCGATATTAAAGCTGCAATAAATAGCAGAAAAAATATTAATAATTAAAAAAATAGGAGGCACAAGCATATGAAAAAATTAATAATCCTTCTTGCTCTGATGTTAGTTTCATTGTCCGCAGCAGGGTGTGGCAATAGTGACCAACAAGCAGATGACCCGTCTGCTGATACAGAAAGCAAAAGCGAAGCGGCAGCCGGAGAATTTGAAAGTGAAGATATCAAATTGATAAATGGCTTATACGATGAAGAACAATTGGAATTGATAAATTCCGTACAGGGCAGCATCACCCACATTGATAACGGCGGAACTTTTCCTGTGCTTGTGGCAAATGACAAAGTATATACGGAAGACTACGGTACGTTAAAAGAATTTGTTTCCATAAACGGAACACCGGACAGCGTATTATACTTCGACAACCTAGAAATAGGACAAAACATTTTATGCTTTAAAGACGGAAAAATCAGCCTCTATCCGCTTAATGAATATGGTATAAGCTTTGCTGATATTGATTTCAATGAAGAAACCGATTTCGTATCAGAAATTGGTCTGAGTTCTTTTTATAAGATTGCTCACTACGATGGCAAAAATTATATCATAGACGATTATGAAGACATGGAGGGAAACGGAGAAATTGAGTTCTATGGTCAAGACCAGGTAGAAGGATATGAAACTGCTGATTTAAATCCGATTAACGTTAAAAAAATAATTCCGCTGAAGAGCAACATGTACGGATACCGTGTTTACATAATCACTGACAACGGAGAACTATATTGTGCAGATTCCGGAAACGTAATCCAAGGGCAAATGGCTATGGAGACATCAAATCCGATTGCAAGCAATGTAGAAAATGTATTGTCACCTTCTGACGTGGGAAATAATCTTACTTTGCCTGTTTACAGCAAAATCGGTGACACCTCTGCATTATATTCAGAAGTACCCGGGGCGGATTTGATATATACCAGTGATAATCTTGAAATATCTTTTGTGCTTCCTGACGGTCACACTGCTGCTGAAGTGAAAGATATAATTCAAGTATCAGATAAACTTGTATTTATATTTAATAACGGTGATACGTACTACACAGATGATATACAAGATGAGGAACAAACTTCGTATGAGATGAACAAATTGGATGATATTTCAAGTTTGAACAGCGAAGGAAGTATTTTGGATATGGCTGGAGCTACTGCGATGGATGATAATATTTATATTTTGATGAAAGATGGTAAATTATATTATAAAGAGCTGAGCTAATCTTTATGAAAATAAAAGCACGATTTGGAAGCCAGGGGTGCCTCCATAATCGTGCTTTTTACTTTGGAACTTTTAAAAATTATTTTTCCTTTGCGTGCTGATATTTTTCTCTTGTAGCCATGCCTCCTCTAAGATGGCGTTCGGCTTTATTGTTCTCTAAAACACTCTTAACCTCAGCGGCCAATCCTGGATTTATTTCAAGGAGTCTTTCGGTGACATCTTTGTGTACTGTGGATTTGCTGACACGAAATTTTTTTGCAGCAGCCCTTACCGTTGAATTGGTGCTGACAATGTAATGCGCCAATTCCAAAACTCTTTCTTCTATGTAATCCTTCATTGTAAGACACACGCTCCTTATTTATTCGTTAGAACAATATATGCTGTGGAAAATAAAATATGATGTTGAATTTTAAGGCTAAAACGGGCATAATGAATGCTGGAATATTTTTTAAGGGGTAACGTATGTCAGATACTTTAATTTACAGCAGAGAAATTAATATAAAAAATATGTTGGTGTTTACTGTTCCTACTATGGTAAGAATGATATTTGTCTCCATGTATTCCATAGTAGATGGAATAGTAGTTTCCAATTATGTTGGAAGCTTAGGACTTTCGGCCATAAATATAGTATATCCGGTGTTAAATGTATGTATGGCATTGGCATTCATGATGGCAGCGGGAAGCAGCGCTATTATCGGGAAAAAATTAGGAGAGGGAAGAACTCACGAAGCGAATCGATTCATGAGTTTAAGCGTTATATTGACAGTTTCAGGCATAATCGCGTTGGCTGTAATTTTCCTGCAATTTGATGAGCAGATATATATGATGTTGGGCTCAGACGAGGAAATGCTGCCTTATTGTATAGAATATGGAACTATAATGGTGGCTGGAGGTCCATTCTGGGCATTGCAGGTGATTTTTCAGAGCTACTTGGTAACTGCTGACAGACCAAGACTCGGCTTGGGGCTCTCCATATGTGCAGGACTTTTAAATATTGTCTTGGATATACTTTTGGTAGGTGTACTCGGCTGGGGAATGCAGGGAGCAGCCATTGCTTCCGTGGCTGGCATGATAATAGCAGGAACTGTTCCTCTGACAATTTTTTTCAGCAAAAAAAGTGTAATATATTTTGAAAGACCTGAATGGAATGGAAATGAAGTTCTAAAGTCTCTGGGGAACGGCTCTTCGGAAATGGTATCCAATTTGGCAAGCGCCATTACAACTACGCTTTTCAACCTTCAAATGATGGAGCTTATAGGTGAAAAAGGGGTTGCGGCTATCAGTGCTATTTTATATTTACAGTTTATATTTGTCGCTATATTTTTTGGTTTCGCTTCAGGCATAGCCCCGGTCATAAGCTATAATTACGGCGCAGAAAATAAAGATAATATAAAGAAGCTATTTAACATTTCGGCTAAAATAGTTGCAGCGTTCTCACTGTCCATGTTTATAATTGCTGAAGTTCTGAACAGACCGTTATCGATGATATTTGCTTCTCAGGATCCGATACTGCTGGAGCTTATGGTATATGGATTTAGAATAATAGCCATAAGTGTGTTGTTTTCAGGAATTACAATATTTTCTTCAGGATTTTTTACAGCACTTAATAACGGAAAAATATCAGCTGTTATTTCCATGCTGAGGACATTTGTCTTGGAAGTAGGTGCACTTTTGCTGCTGCCTGTATTTATGGGAATTGACGGAGTGTGGTGGGCACTTCCGATAGCAGAAATTTTGGCAGCCCTGGTGGCAGTATATATGCTGATGAAATACAGAAAAGTTTATGGATATTAGTAGTAAGTGAACATTTGTTATTGGATTGTATAATTTAACAAAAAAAATAAAAAAGATAGTTGACAACACACAATATTAATGGTAAACTCACACATATAAATTCAATATCAAAACCTTTGATGGAGAAGTAAAACTGATTGCAGCACTTACAGCGAGCTTGGGACGGTGTGAGCCGAGCAGAGAGCGGGTCAGAATAATGGGCTCCTGAGGGCGAGGGGAAAGGCCATGATGCGTAAGTCAACAGGCGTGTCATGCCAAGTATCTGAGACGTGGATTCCTACGTTAGTGGAAAGGAGTGTGATGGCACTCTGCTGAGAGGGTCTGTTTAGTCAGACCAAACAAGGTGGTACCGCAGGTTAATATCCTGTCCTTGATTTCAAGGACAGGTTTTTTGTTTATCCGGCGTATTCAATGAGCAGAGACACTTCAATTAAAAATTAATTGAAAAGGAGAACAAAAAAATGAAAGACCAAAACAAAATCCCTTACAAAATCTATTTAGAAGAAAGCGAAATGCCTACTCAGTACTACAATGTGAGGGCAGATATGAAGAAAAAACCTGCGCCGCTGCTGAATCCTGCGACACTGAAACCAATGACAGCTGAAGAACTTAACCAGGTTTTCTGTGAGGAACTGGTTAAACAGGAATTAGACGATACGACAGCGTATTTTGATATACCGCAGGAAATACAAGATTTCTATAAAATGTATAGACCATCTCCTCTGGTAAGAGCATACTGCTTAGAAGAAAGATTGGGAACTCCGGCAAAGATATACTATAAATTTGAAGGCAACAATACCAGCGGCAGCCATAAACTTAATTCTGCCATAACTCAAGCATATTATGCCAAAAAGCAGGGCTTAAAAGGAGTAACTACAGAAACAGGTGCAGGACAATGGGGAACAGCTTTGTCTATGGCATGTGCTTATCTAAATCTGGACTGCAAAGTTTATATGGTGAAAGTTTCTTATGAGCAAAAACCATTTAGAAGAGAAGTTATGAAAACTTACGGAGCAGACGTTACACCTTCACCATCCGATACTACAGAGGTTGGAAGAAAGATCCTTGCCGAGCATCCCGGAACAACAGGCAGTTTGGGCTGTGCTATATCTGAAGCTGTAGAAGCTGCTACTACCAGAGAAGGCTATAGGTATGTCTTGGGAAGTGTTCTTTCTCAAGTTTTACTGCACCAGAGTGTCATAGGACTAGAAACAAAAAAAGCCATGGACAAATATGGCATAAAGCCTGATGTAATTATAGGATGCGCAGGAGGCGGTTCCAACCTGGGCGGACTTATTTCTCCTTTTATGGGAGAACAGTTAAGAGGAGAAGCAAATTATCATTTCATAGCAGTAGAGCCTGCTTCATGTCCTAGCCTTACTAGAGGTAAATATGTATATGATTTCTGCGATACAGGAATGGTGTGCCCTTTGGCAAAGATGTATACTTTAGGAAGCGGATTCATTCCTTCGGCCAATCATGCCGGAGGTCTAAGGTATCACGGTATGAGTTCTATAGTGTCGGAGCTCTATGACCAGGGACTTATTGAAGCTCGCAGCGTTGAGCAGACCCAAGTATTTAAAGCAGCAGAATATTTTGCCAGAGTTGAGGGCATATTGCCTGCGCCTGAAAGCAGCCATGCAATAAAAGTCGCTATAGACGAAGCGATGAAATGCAAGGAAACCGGAGAAGAAAAAACCATTCTTTTCGGCCTTACAGGCACCGGATATTTCGACCTTAAAGCATATGAGAATTATAATAACGGAACAATGACTGACTATGTGCCTTCAAACGAAGATTTACAAAAAGGCTTTGATGGCATTCCTAAATTCCCCGGAAACGAAATAAAATGATGAACACAGATACCGGCGCGCTCCTGTTGTCGAAAAACTGCAGACGCCGGCGCGCCGCCCATGCTGCCGAAAAAACTGCAGCCCCGGCGCGCCGCCCATGCTGACAAAATTCTCTTATTTCCGGAATTTTGTCATCGAATTTACATAAAATGACATTTTTGGGGCATGCAAAGAGGAAAAAATAGTCAAGTCCAAATTTGTGTGTAAAATCATTTTCAGATAAA
>ULQC01021828.1_pt1 | contig 66256 bp, 69 predicted proteins | sample 1954091 | NCBI WGS metagenome assembly ULQC01 (sample SAMEA4835645, study PRJEB28245) | human gut metagenome | biome: gut microbiome; material: fecal sample | place: Denmark | collected 2008
GTTGTTCCTTAATATGGTCGGGATGACAGGATTCGAACCTGCGGCCTTTGCGTCCCGAACGCAACGCTCTACCAAACTGAGCCACATCCCGTAATGGAAAATATTTTATCACATTCTTCGAAATTTGTCTACCCTAGTACATTATCTGCCCTGAAGTAAAAATGTCAATAGTATTTTGATAAAAAGCATATGCACGGGGTACGACTACACTTCGATGCGCCATGCCCCGTACTATCAATTTCCTTATCAGTTTATGGTTCAAAACCTAACACCGTCGCTACAATATACGCAACCACTACCGGAACGATATACAGCAAAATCTGCAAAGGGTTCTTTCCTAAGTCATATTCCGAAAAGACCTTGGTTGGAGAGTTAAGGTAATACAGCGTAATTGTAAGCGGCGGCTTCATACTGGTGGATGTGACTTGCTTAGTATGGCGCTTTCCATTTACTGTATATTCGTAATTGGCAATATAAATCCGGTTTGTGCTCGTGCCTTCCGGTTCTCTGTCTCGGAATCGTAAACTCGTTCTCGAGGCAGTCAACATGTGACCTCTTTGTTTTGCAAGCGCAAGTTTCTTGTCTGCCCCGGCAAATAGTATCCCTTTCTTGCATAGGATTATCTCTACAATAAATGTTGCGATCGCAGCGGCCACACCGCACCATAACGCCGGTCCATATCCTGCCAGAGCACTGAATGCCTCCGTCAACGTTATCCTATCTTCCATGCACTCTCCTCCGTGAATTCTTTTTTTGCTTCAAGTATAGCACATAACAAGTGTTATTAAAAGATACCCTGGCAATTTCGTTCTCTTCACTCAGCCTTACGTTCTCTTCCTATCTGCCAAACAGCATCGACCACTTTTTCAATATCCCTTTTGGTGTTAAACGGGCCGACACTTATACGAACGCCTCCCTTCTCCCACGTGCCTATGGTTTTATGTGCGAGGCCTGCGCAGTGAAAGCCGCCTCTTACAGCTATATCATATTTGCTGTTTAATATAGCCGTAACCTCTTCTGCCTCCATTCCGTCTATGTTGATTAAGGATATTCCTGTTTTTTTAAAAGCCTCCGGCCCATACAGACTGACAAACCCCATATTTAAAAGCTGCTCATCAAGATAAGTTATGAGTTCCTCTTCATATTTTCCTATGACTTCGACTCCTATTTTCTGAACAAATTTAGCGCTGTATCCAAGGCCTATTAGTGCAGGAGCGTTGATGGTGCCGGATTCAAAGCCTTCGGGAAAGTCCTCAGGCTGAATGCGGCTTTTTGACTCTGTTCCCGTTCCGCCCTGCTGAACGGGATTTATCTTTAAATCGGGAGCAACATAAAGGCATCCTGTTCCCAGCGGGCCAAGGAGACCTTTGTGCCCCGGTATTGCAAGCATATCCATGTTAAGCTTCTGAACGTCCAAGTCCATAGAACCTGCCCCTTGAGCGCCATCTACCATAAATGCTATTTTATATTTTCGAGCTATTTCTCCAATTTCCTTTAGAGGCATCTTTGTGCCTGTTACATTGGAGGCGGCAGTAACTACGATTAATTTGGTATTGCTTTTTATGGCTTTTTCTATATCCTTTGGATTTATTTCTCCCTTTTGGTTTCCGGATACTATCGAATGGCATATTCCCCTTTTTTCAAGAGCTTTTAGAGGTCTGAGCACTGAATTGTGCTCCATTGATGTAGTTATGACATGACTGCCTCTTTCAAGGAAGCCATACAATCCCATGTTTAGAGCTTCTGTGGTATTCTTAGTGAATATAAGTCTATCTGCCTCTTCTATATTGAACAGCTCAGCTACGTACCTGCGGGCGTGATAGACCTCTTCACCTGTTTTCATAGACATGTTGTGACCGGATCGTCCGGGATTGCCGCAATAGTTGAGTATGCATTCTTCCATAGCCGATATCATTCCTTTCGGTTTTGGAAAGGATGTAGCTCCGTTGTCAAGATATATCAATTATTTCACCTGCCTTGAGTCTGCAATATAAAAACAGAGGACCCTAAGATTATTCTCATCTTTGGTCCTCTATTTTTTCCTTTTTTATTATATGCAGTATTGAAGTTTTCTGTTACTTATTCTCCATGACTTATGATGCCGCTGCCGCTTATCGGAATACTTTCTCCGCCAAGCAGAGAGCCCGGATTTTTAATCATTTTGAAAAAGTCCTTATTTCTTGCCAAATATTCGCGGAAATCCCGCATGACTTGTCCAACATATCTTTCCTGATCCGCCGCAGCACCTTTGACCTCAAGACCCAGTTTTTCGCCTATGTAAAGGGCTCTATACTCGTGATACTTCTGTGTGACAACAAAAGCCTTTTTTACTCCGAAAATGCTCTCCGCTCTGTACATTGAGTCGTAAGTAGAAAATCCTGCATGGTCGCAGAAAATGTCTTCTTCAGGAACTCCTGCTTTTTTTGTATAAGAAAGCATTACGTGAATTTCATTATGACCCACTTGGCCGTTGTCTCCGCTTAACAAAATTTTAGGAGCTGCGCCGTTTTTATATAAATCAATACCCAAGTCCAATCTGTCTTTCAGCATGGGAGATGGGGTCTCGCTGTCGGTAATTCCTGCTCCCAGCACGATTATACAGTCTGCGCCGAAGTTGATAAGCTCGTTAGCTTCCTCTTGGCGTATTCCTTCTGAATCGGTGGCCGTATATAAAATATCATCTTCTGTTTGATTTTTTATATGTTGATTTATAAATAAGCTGACCACCGCGATAAGAAGTGCAGCACAAATTAAAATCCGAACGATCTGAAAAAATATTTTCTTGAATTTTGCCATGTCCCCTTTTCCCCTTTGTTTATCAGTTCAACTTTTTTCCTTTGTTTATCAGTTCAACTTTTTCCCGTTCTCCGTTTACTTCTGCGCCTGCCATTCTTCTCTCAATATGGAAAATGTCAAATTATCTCTGTCTGTTCCATCGTATATATGATATCCTCGTCTCTGAAGACCTTCGTACTTAAAGCCGCATTTCTCTATGACCCTTTGCGATCTCTTGTTGGTAGGAGACGTACAGATGGCCATTACTACCAGCCCATACTTCTCAAAACCGTAGTCCATAACCGCCTTGGCTGCTTCTGTCATATATCCCTTTCCCCAATGCTCCTTGGAAAGTGAATATCCCATCTCCATGCTTTTGACATCTTCACGGCGCCTGTCATTTTCAAGGGAAATGCTTCCTATTATTTTTCCGCTGACTTTTTCTCTGATGGCCCACGTATTATTCTTAATGAAGAGCTGCCTGATTATCTCTCTGGATTCCTCCACGCTTTCATGGGGTTTCCATCCTGCGCTAGGACCTACGTCTTTATCTTTTGCATAATCATATAGTTCCTTAGCATCCTGCTCACAATCACGCCAAGGTGTAAGCAACAATCTTTCTGTACAAATATTTTCCATAATTGCCTCCTTGCTGCCCTTTTATTTACTCCGTAGTGCTGAGAATTTCTTTGCCCTTTCTCTCAATCTGGCTGACCTTCATTCTATCAGCGTCCTCAGGGTTAACATCCTCAAGAAGTCCCAAAATATTTTCTCCCAAATATATGGTGTCTAAGGTTTCGCCGTCTAAAGTTATCTTACTGTACTCAGTAAAGTTCTGTCCCTTTATATAATATTTATCGCCTATTTTAACGACGCTTTCTATCTTAATATCGTTAACACCCATCTTCATGTCTACCCGCTCAAACGGATTCTCGCCGCCGTATATATATTGCTTGCCGTAAAGCATGTCATATCCGAGAGCTTTTAAGTCAGAAAGGTAAGTCTCACTGTTTTTATGATTTTGCTGGTATGTGAATATGGTTCCTATCTGCATGTCAAGCATTTCAAGGACATGAGATGTCAGTTGGTAAGAATACATGTCTTCATCATCGCCTTCAAGCCCGAAATTGCTCCATATTACGTACTCTGTTCCATAAAGATTTCCGTTTTCCAGATCTTCTTCTGTCAAGTCAATGGCAGGGATATGGTCTCCATACATTACGAGAACTATAGGCTCATCATATTTCTCAAATTCTTCTACCAGCTTGCCTATGAACTGATCCATCTCGTAAATTTGATTTACATAGTATTCAAATTTCCATTTCAATTCTTCTGTAGGCGCAGATGTAACCTTTACTTCCGGATCGGAAAGAACCTGTTCTGAAGGATATTTACCGTGACCCTGGACGGATATAGTATATATCATATCTCTCTGCTGGGTAGAATTAAGTGCATCAAGCATACATTCTACCAAGACATCATCTTTAGCCCAATTCTTAGGTGTCTTTTCAACGTTATTCATATATTCAATGCTTGTAAACGTATCCATTCCCATGTTGGCAAAGACTGTGTTTCTATTATAGAAAACAGCTCTGTGATTGTGAATGGCATGGGTGGAATATCCTAAGCTTTTCAGATCATATGCTATAGTTTCAAGGGTCTTTTCTTTAAGAACCGACTTATAAGGGTATTCTCCGGGTCCAAAGAATTTTACGCTCAGTCCTGACATTACTTCAAATTCTACATTGGCAGTACCGGCGCCGCAAGCCGGTACAGTTAACTGGCCGGAAGGATAGTTTTCTACAAGTTTTCTGAAATTAGGACATGCTTCTTTATCCAATCCTATAGACTCGATGGTCATCGGATCTATAAAAGATTCCAGCTGCAAAAATACAATATTGGGATGCTTTTCATCTTCATCTTTTTGCTCAAGGAGCATGGCGTTATCATCCCCCAGTTCTTCCTGGCTGAATATATCCAATATTGATTCTTCACTGTATCCTTCCGGCTTGCTTATTCCTGTGTTAAGCCATGTATTGGTAAAGCAGTAAACTACTCCGTAATCTCTGTAAGCGTAGGCCAGATTTCCAAAGAATGTTTCTACTTTTCCCGAACCTATCATATATGATGTCATGCCAAAAGTCGCACCAATAACAATGACAATGCCAATCAGATTGCGTTTCCATTTTACAGGTAATGCTTTTTTAGGTCCTTTTATGTATAGAAGCACCAAAAGCCCGATAGCAAACACTACGCCTGCCGCTGCCATTACTATCTGTGCAGTTGAAAGATAATTTGTAACTATAGTAATACCATCATCCAGGATGCTTAAGTCTTTCACCGTGAACGGCGTCATTCTCTGAGTAAGTATTACTCCGTTGACTATACCGATTATCAGCCAGAAAATGGTAATAACTGTAAACACAAACAATCTCCGTTTAAATATAGATGCTATAACAAGCGTTGCGAAGATTATCATCGTGTTGTATAAGAATATCAGCGGTTCTTGCACCATAAATTGAAGACCGCCCCAAATTGTAGTGGTCGGAAATCTTCCCAGTGTTTCTATAAGTAAATTTAAAATAATAGCCCATATCGCAGCCACAGCGAAACTGTTATGGGTCATCTTGCGAAGTCTCTGACGCCAAGTCATCGTCTCCACTTCTTGAATAGTTTGTTCTACTTTTCGATCGAGTTTCTCAAATTTGTCAAATCTGCGTTCATTGTTTTGTTCATTGTTCATAATCTCTTATACACCTCATTTGATAATTTTCCGAATTCTTCCAGAGTTAATGTCTCTGCTCTTCTTGTTGGTTCAATCCCTGCGGCATTCAGACTGGCAATTATTGTTTCCTTGCTTGTCCCCCTTATTGTCTGCAAGGAATTGGAAAGAGTTTTGCGTCTTTGTCCAAAGCCTGCCTTGATACACTCAAAGAAAAGCTTTTTATCTTGAACCTCTACTGCCCCTTTTCCCCTCGGTATCAATTTAAGTACCGTAGAGTCAACATTCGGCTGAGGAACAAATACTGTTCTGGGAACATCTGCTATTTTTTTCACCAGGCAAGAGTATTGCACTGCAACAGATATTGCACCATATGTTTTAGTGCCCGGTTCGGCTTTTATTCTCTCTGCTACTTCTTTTTGCATCATTACCGTAATGCTCTTTGCCTTAACTTCATCGTTCAGTATCTTCATTATTATAGGAGTTGTAATATAATAAGGAAGATTTCCAATAATTTTCACACTTTCGGCATGATGTTCATCTATTATTTTATTTAAATCAAGCTTTAAAATGTCTTCATTTATTATCTTAATATTGTCGTGCTCTGCAAGAGTCTCTTCCAAAATGGGAATCAGACTTTTATCTATTTCTACAGCTATAACTTTTTTGGCTCTATTAGCTGCTTCTTGCGTTATAACTCCTATTCCGGGACCTATTTCTATCACTGTATCTTCAGCGTTGATTTCAGTTCCTTCTATTATTTTATCTATTATATTTTTATCCATCAGGAAATTTTGGCCTAAATTTTTAGAAAATTTAAACCCATATTTTTCTTTTATCTTTTCTATCTCCGATTTTTGATAAAGTTTCATACTGTCTTTCCTTTATCTATATCTTTCAATCCTTTTTCAAATTGCTGTCTGGTAATTCCAAAGCGATTGAGCTTTTTCAGAAAGCTGTTGCTATTCCCGTAACCGATTCCCAACACAGCGCCCAAAGCTTCTCTTCTTTCTTTTGCTCCCGGACCTCCGCTGAGAACTGCGTCTTCCATATCTTTCATTGAAAATTCTTCCCGACCTTCATCTTGTGTGAAAGCTATTTTTTTTAATGCACTCACAATATCTTCCGGCACAGCGTTTTCAATTCCAATATCACCTTTTCTTACAGCTTTTTTTCTTGGCATAAATACATGCTTGCTGTTAGGAAATTTTGCGGAAATTTTTTTCCTTATTTCTTCGCCGGCAAAATCAGGATCAGTCATTATTATAAGTCCCTTTTCCTCATATGCTTTGGCCAGCAAGTCCCATGTGTTCCGTGAGATACCAAATCCATGGGTTTCTATTATAAACGCATCGACGGCCTTTTTTAAAGCCGCCGTATCATCTCTTCCCTCTACAACAATAGCTTCTTTAATTTTCAGCTTGTCCATCTTTTGTTTGTTCCTCTCCGGAATCGGAATCCTTTGTATTTTCTGAATCGTCTTCAGGCAGAACAAAAAGTATCTCATTCTTTTTTATAAGTCTGAGGTTTTTTCTTGCCTGCTGCTCTATATATTCAGCAGAATCTATATGCTCAAGCTCAGCTGTAAGCTCTTCTTTTATAAGATTAAGTTCTGCTTGTTTTTGCACAAGGTTATTTCGTTCTATATTAAGCTTTATGAGTCTAAAAGCAGAAATCCCTGCGATAACTATAAAAAGCGCTATTAAGCCGCTGGTAACAAGTCTTCTTGTATTCCATACCCTTTTTTTCTTTTCTTTTTTTGTGCCGGAAACGGATCTGCTGTTTCTTTGTTCAAAAGTAATAACTTCTGATGACATGTCTTCGCGGCTTGTGTCATTTCTTCTGCTTTCTCTCACGCTGAAAGTTTTATTCTTTTTCTCAAACTCCCTAAGTCTTTTCCCCTTTTTGCTCATCTTTCTCACCGATATCAATTATACCATAAAAGAATTTTCTCCACAACCAAAGGCCAAAGGCAAAGCATACAAGACCAAGGAAAGTAACCTTACCATTTTGGCAGTACATTAAAAAGTCAGCAGCCAACATGCCTATCACCAAATACCCGAAAATTCGAATGATGATCTTGCTGACTTTGCTTTTCTTTACAATTCGTTTGATAAATAAAGTAAAAAAATCATAAATCAAGGCTGCTGCCAGACCGCAATATGTCATAACTATAATCACGCATAGCTGACTCTTAATTAGCTCCGTCATGACATTATCTCTTTCCCGGAAGCTTAAAAAATCTGTTTTTTTCCTTGATTTTCTTTTCTGTGTATGATAATGAACAAATCTTGCCTGTAACTATCAGCAGCCCTTCTTGAAGGTCTAACTTCTCTATATTCAGATTTTCTCCGGTAAGCTCAATGCCTCCATCCTGAATGTTCGCCCAAAGCGTATCTTCATCAAATGCATCCACGTCTACAACTTGGCTGATAGTGATCTTTTCTCTGTTTTCTAAAGAAATATAATGGTTTTCCATAATCTGTATACATTCCCCTTTCTTTGATGAATGTATATAGATTATATGCAAAACACAGGCCGGTTAAGAACCGGCCTTGTAATAAATATTATACGTAGTTAGCCGGATTTACTGTTCTTCCATTGATATGGATTTCGAAGTGACAATGCGGTCCGGTACTTCTTCCGGTATTTCCGACCAAACCAATGGTTTGTCCCTGATAAACCTTATCTCCTGCCGATACCAGCAACTGACTGCAGTGTGCATATAACGTCTGAGTATTGGCTCCGTGATTTATGATTATCATATATCCATAATTGTTATGCCATCCTGCCTTAGTAACTGTTCCTCCATCAGCCGCTCTTATCGGTGTTCCGGTAGAAGCCGCCAAGTCTATACCTTCATGCATTCTGCCCCATCTATAGCCGTATCCTGCATAAATTCCTACGCTTACAGGCCTTATAAATGTTCCTGTTCCTATTGTAGGAGGTACTTCTCTGGTTCCTTTTATTATTATTTCATTTACCGGTTCTATGATAACTTCCGTACTTAAGTCTTCTCTTTCTACAACTTGTCCGTTATGTTTGGTCAACCTTGCGGTAACGCTGGCTCTTCCGTTGGAACCGCTCCTGCTTACGTAGGTTTCTCCTTCATAATAAGCGTCCGATTCCTGATATTCCGTTTCATACGGAATGCTTTCAGCCATGGTAGAAACCTCTATCGTCTCCACTGTAAGCAATGGGATTTCTTCCTGTGAATTAAGAGTATCGCCTACGTGAAGCATAGTATCTTCAGAAAGCCCAGGGTTCATCTCTTGCAGCTGGCTCAAACTTACTCCCAGTTTGTCGCAGATGCCGTACAAACTATCGCCCTCAACTACAGTATATACTGTGGCTTCTTGTCCTCCGCTTCTTATTGATTCAACAGCTCTTTCGAAGCTGGATACATTAGTAAGCTTTGTACTGTATGGTTCTATCGTAACGTCTTCCACAAATCCCACATATTCATACTCTACATCATCACCTTTTTTCGTATAAATATTGCGTATTTCCTCTAAAACGTTGTTAGCAACTTGTTCGCTTTCAACTATGGCGATAACCTCTCCATCGGATTTTATTGCATAAGCTTCCGTCTGGATTTCATCCATATAAGTAAACCGTCTCAGTACTTGATCACTGCTGTCAATTTCTCTTCCATATGAAACTACAGGCCTAAATGTAATATCTGTTTCAGGGTCTATCTGGATGTTTGTACCGTATTCCATGGACAGCTCATCGTTTACAATGTCCAATATTTCTAAAACGTCGGACTGCTCTTTTACAATGCCCAGCGGTCTTCCGTTATATGAATATTCATAATCCGTAGCCCATGCGTATACTCCGACCATGCCTGTAATTGCCAGTACGATTATAGATGCATCCTTGATTATTGCTCTTTTGTGTTCTATAACCCTAAGTCTTCCGTCATGGATCTTTCTTCCACTGATAACGAGAACTTTAAGTACAAACCATTCGGCTATATCGCCGGCCAAATCGATGGCATTTACAAGTGAAGCGCATATTGAAATAAGCAAATTCCATCCTGCATCGGCAATTTTGCCTATTTCATCACATATTTCGTCTACAGCTTCTATTGAATTCCCTGCAATAGCTATCGTTTTGTTCCAGAGTTCTTTCTTGTTTGCCTTTTTTATTTTCTTTTTCTCTTTTACTGGATTATCTTCTTTTTCCGGGGGGTTTTCTTTTATCTTTTTTCTGAAGATAAATTTTGCCATATTTCTGCTTCTCCTATTCGCTGTTTTGTGCATGAGCAACGGGTTCCGTCTTCCGTAATCCCCGTGTCATTGCATTTACTGCAAGAATATTTGATGTCTGTATAATCTTCTTCAAAATTATTTTCTGTAAGCAATACAGCCCTTTCTTCTTCCAAAAGATTCATAAGCTGTTTTGCTTCATTTCTTGCTTTTAAATCTCCTCCAAGAACACTCTTTGATATTTTCTTTCCCAGCTCTAAAAGCTGTCCATCTATCTCTGCAACTCTAGGTAATTTGTTGTAGATTTCTTTTTTTCTTTCTTCTGCTTCTTCCTCTGCCTTTTTTCTGAGATATTCATAATATCTGTTCAAGTCGGCTTGAGTAACGGTTACTTTGCTGTTCACATTCCGACCGTCAGCTTTGGCTTCTTCATACCATTTTTCTAATATTCCATTTACATACCGCACATTCGGCGTCGGTATAAATGAGCCCTTGCAACATGCGTCAATGACTCTTTCCATGTTGAATCCCATCTCATCAAACCATTTATCTATTATTTCTCTCTCTGCTTTTGTGACTCCCCTGTTAATGCCCAGATTTTGAAGGACTGTTTTGTATCTGGCAAAGCTTTGCTCTATATTTTCAAGATGAGCTTTTACATCTTCATCTGTCTTTAAACCGTTTTCAGTCCATTGAGTAACTACCTTGCTGATGTAGCTAAACCCTGTCTTTCCTTTTTCAAAGCAATAAGCCACAGCCGCCAAAACAACCTCTTTCGTCGCTCCCAGCTCTTCTACCCAGGAAAAGGTTTCTCTGGTCTCTTTGGCTGAAAGAGGCGAACCTTTTATTTTTTCTACTTCATAAAGTACATCTTTAAGGTCATTATCGTAGACCGGCGCATTTTCATAAGTCATTTCAAAAGCTTCTTCATCTTTATTTTCATATGAAATGCTTTCACCGTCGTTTTCTATGCCATACATCAGGCTTCTTAAATTTTTAAATTCTATATCATACTCCGAAGAAAAGCTGTCTTTCTGATGTTTTTTTTCTATCACACCCATGCCGGCCCAATAGTCCCATGCCTCCTCTATCTGTTTTGAGGTAAGCTTGAGTTGCTTTCCCATCTCTTTATATGTCATGTCTTCTTGGTATTGGCTGTAAAGGAGTCCGTATAAATACACCTTCACGTAGTCTCCCGGAGCTTCAGGCATATATTCATTTATAAATATGTTTTCCACATCGGTAGAAAGCAAATAAAAATCCTTTATCTTTTCTCTCTTAAAACTCATTATCTCTTCTGCTTTCGTTTTCTTCGTTTAAGTCGGCTAGCAGTTTTTCAAGATTTACACCATGCCCCTTTGCCGCCTCTTCAAGAGTTTCTCTATATGCTCCCGGACAGCCTGAACAAGTCATGAAATACTTTTCAAAGATTTTCTCATAATTTCCCTCAAGCTCCAGTACTTGAGATATGGTCATATCTTTGGTAATCATTTTGTACCTCCATCATAACGCTTTGTCGCTGAACTTGGTGTATCTAGCCACCCACGTAAGTTCCAGCCTTTCAGTAGGGCCGCTTCTGTGCTTCGCCAAATTGACTTCACAAACACCTGGTTTCTCACTGTTTTCGTTATAATAATCATCTCTGTATAAAAAGATGACTATATCGGCGTCTTGTTCGATAGAGCCGGATTCTCTTAAATCCGACAACATCGGTCTTTTATCTTGTCTTTGCTCGGGTGCTCTTGACAGCTGGGAAAGTACGATAACAGGACAATCCATCTCTCTTGCCAGTAACTTTAAATGCCGTGAAAGGGCGCTGACCTCTTGCTGGCGGCTGTCTGCCCGGCCGTCAAAAGTCATCAGTTGAAGATAGTCTATTACTACAAGGTCAAGACCCTGCTCTGCTTTAAGCCTTCTGCATTTATTCCGCATCTCCATTATAGAAATTCCCGGAGTATCGTCTATTACTATCTTTGTCTCATTTAATTCATCAAGGGCAACGTTTATTCTGTCCCAATCCTTTCTCTCTAAATTCCCTTTTTTAAGTTTTTCAGATTCAACTCTTGCCTGCATGGCTATTAACCTTTGCCCCAGTTGCTCCTGTGACATTTCCAAACTGAATATCAATACAGAAGCCTTTGCTTTAACTGCGCTTTGTGCCGCAACGTTTAAAGCAAATGCTGTTTTTCCCATGCCTGGCCTAGCCGCTATTATTATCAAATCTGATTTTTGCAAGCCGGAAGTTTTTTCATCCAAAGCTTTAAATCCTGTAGGAAGTCCTATAACATTTCCCTGATTTCTTTCGGCCTCATCAATCATCTTGAGATTTTTCATCAATACGTCTTGAATCTTGGCATAATCATTTTTTTGACGCTTTTGCGCAATGCGGAAAATGCTGGCTTCTGCGGCATTTATCAGCCCTTCTGTGTCTTCTTTATCTTCATATCCTTTTGCCGCTATTTCTTCCGAAGCAAAAATCAATTGCCGCATCATAGCTTTTTCTGCGACTATTTTAGCATAATCCCCTGCGTTGGCAGTTGAAGGGACTTCAGAAGTAAGTGTCCCAATATATGTTCTTCCGCCTACCATATCCAAAGCTTTTTGTTTTTTCAAGTCCTCACATACGGTAAGCATATCTACTGAAATATTCTCTCGGTACAACCTCATTATTGAATTGAATATTTCCCTATGGCTTTCATTATAGAAATCTTCGGCCCTAACTTCTTCTGCTACGTCCATTAAAGCTTCTTTGCTGAGCATACACGCTCCAAGCGCTGACCTTTCCGCTTCTTCATTGTGTGGCGGTATTCTTTCCATACTCTTCTCCCATAAATTTATGTTAAAGAATTTTGGTTTGAAATTATTCAGCCTCAACTATCACTTTTAATTGGGCGCTGACTTCGAAGTATAATTTTACGTTTACTGTTGTTTCGCCTGTTTGCTTTATAGGCGCTTCCATTTGAATCTTCTTTTTATCCACGTCAATACCGTGCTGCTTGTTTAAAGCTTCAGCGATATCTTTTGAGGTTATGGAGCCGAATATCTTGCCTCCGTCTCCGGCTTTCGTTTTTATGGTTACAGAAAGTTCGCTTATCTTTTTTGCTTGTTCTTCAGCGCGAGCCTTTTCTTCAGCTTTTTTTTCAGCTGCTATAGCCTTTTGTTTTTCGAGACTTCTTATGTTTCCCTCCGTGGCTTCTTTTGCATATCCCTTAGGCAGCAACATATTTCTTGCATATCCGTCGCTTACCTTAACCACATCTCCGGCTTTTCCGGTTCCTTTAACATCTCTATTTAAAATAACTATCATTGTCCAACCTCCATTATTTCAAGTATTCTTCTGATAGCCTCTCCAGGTGAAATATCTACTTGAGCGGCAGCAGTAGTAAGGGGTCCGCCGCCGTTAAATTTCTCCATAACGGTCTGTACGTTTACTTCTCCAAGAGACCTTGCGCTTATTACCGTTCTTCCCTCCCCGTTTACTCCGGCTACAAAGCTGGCCTTTACGCCTCTTACGGTTAAAAGCTGGTCAGCCACCTGAGCACAAATCACTTGTTCGTCTGGATGCGCTTTTCCGCACAGAGAAACCACAATTCCTTCTTTATAAAAAATTGCTTCCGCTAACGCTTTGGCTCTTATAGTAAAGCTTTCTTTTTCTTCTTGGAAAAATCTGCTTACCTCTGTTGGGTCCGCTCCTTGCCTTCTCAGCCAAGCAGCAGCTTCGAAAGTTCTTACTCCGGCTTTTACCGTAAAACCGTTAGTATCTATGGTGATTCCAGCCAATAACGCTTCTGCCTCCAACTTTATCAGTGCCTTTTTGCTGGTCATATATTGAAGAATTTCCGTAACCAGCTCACATGTAGAAGAAGCGTACGATTCCATATAAGCTAAAACCGGGTTTTCGATAAATTCTTCTACACGACGGTGATGGTCTATGACTACCACTCTCTCACATATTTCAAGAAGTTCAGGGCATTCAACCATGCTTGGTCTGTGAGTATCCAAAACAATGACTAAGCTTTCTTTATCCGCTAAAGCTTTAGCTTTTTCGCTATTTATGAATCTATATTCATCACTCTCTTTTGCTTGTTTAAATATGATTTGCAGAGCATCTTTGTAATTGTCTATAACTATATATGGCTCCACATCTCTTATGGCACACAGTCTCATTACTCCTAAGGCCGCACCGAAACAATCCATATCAGGATTTGAGTGGCCCATTATAAATATCTTCTTTGATTGGTCTATCAGTTGTTTTAATGCGTGGCCTACGATTCTGGATTTTCCTTTATTTCTTTTTTCTACGGTTTGTAATGTTCCGCCAAAGTATTCTATTTTTCTGTTGCGTTTAACTACTGCCTGGTCTCCTCCTCTTCCTAAGGCCAAGTCTAAAGCTGCATCTGCATATTCTTCAGTTTCTGCAGGATTCTTTCCACCTGCGCCTACTCCTATACTCAGGCTTGCAGGAAAATCAGCGCTGGTATCTAGATCTCTTACTTCATCTAAAATACTAAACTTCAAGTTTATCAATTTATCTAAAAAGTATTGCTCAAAAGTTACTATATAAATGTTGTCATCTATCTCGTTTATGCTGGCATTAGCTTTCTCTGCCCATTTTCTTATTATTCTGTCTATGGCATTGGTAAGATTTTGCCTTTCCTGAGCCGTCATATCTGCTATAAGTTCATCGTAATTATCTACTTGAATTTTAGCGATACACAGTTTTTCATCATTGTATTTTTCCTTCAGCTCTTCAAAAGTTGTTATGTCATTAAACAACACCGAAAGCAATTGTTCTCCGTCTTCATCGATAAGTTTTGTAACCAGCCTAAATGCTTTATCGTTTCTTTTAATTATAGGATATTGTTCACTGGCGGCGGCTTCAAAAAGCTCCGCGACCTTTACTCCTGTAAGCGCAAAAATATCGCTGTCAACTATTTCATCATATATAAATACTTCATTTATCCTATCGCTTGCACTTAAAACTTTACCTTGTCTGTTGATGACGCAGATAGGTAACGGAACATAAGACGATATGACTTTTTTATTGGACATATTTGCCATAATACTCTCCGTTCTTTTCAGGCGAGAATAAATACATAGATATTTTAACATTCGCCCTTCTTAATTAAGTGTTGTTTTTGTGATAATCTCAATATGTTAAAGTTTTTATTATATTATAATATCATATTTACAGCTTTTTTTCATCTACAAGATATAGTGTGTTTCTATAGCAACTTTAACCTTCCACCACATTTTCCGCATCTGTAATTTTCAGGATGTTCTACCAGTGGGCATTTTCTTTTTCTTTCAAACTTTTGGCCGCATTTCTTGCATATTATTGTATATCTTACTTTTTCAGAAGTTTTATCTGGTTTTATCCCCATTTCTTCTAAGTTTACAGTCCTTTTAATATGGTACCCTAAAAGTGCCTCTGTTTTTTCTCCGTATTTCTTCCATTTTTTGCCATGATTAAAGCTACCGGGACATGTGTGAATTAATTCATGTGCGATTATATTGCAGATTTGCTCTTCTTTGCACGCTAAGGCTCTTGCAGATATTTCAATTATAAAGCTTTCTCTTCCGGATGAATTTACGTTTTTCTTACAGGCTCCCAGTCTTTTTTTAGTTCTTGTATTAATTACAACTTTTTCAATATTATTTGATACAGGTATTCCTATGGATTTTAGTTCTTGTAATACTTTGTCAGTAAGTTTATTTATCTGTTCTAACTGATGCATGGTTTAACGCTTCCCTTTTCCATTTCCCCTTTACAAAAGTAAAACCCCTTTACAGGGGCGCTTATATAAAAATATCCTATACAATATTAAAATGTATTAATCCATATATTATTCCGGCGTTTACAATAAGTGCCAGAGGTATTCCAATCTTAAATAACGGTTTGTTTGTCTTATGATTGAATGCGAGAGCTCCGCCTCCAATTCCTATGGCTCCCATTATAAAAGCGCTGATAAGCAGTGTTTTTTCACTTATTCTCTCTTGATCCTTTATCGCCCGGCGTTTATCAATTCCCATCATTATAAACGCTATCGTATTCCAAATCACCATCAATAATATTAAAAGTTTCATGTGAAACATCCTCTCCTATCCAAGTGATTTCAACAGTTCTATCAGCCTCTCTAAATCATCCTTGGAATAAAATTCTATTTCTATTTTACCTTTATTTTGTGTACCGCTAATAGAAATTTTCGTTCCCAGCGCAGTTTTTAGTTCTTCTTCCACTTTCAAAACATCCGGGTTCTTTTTCTTTTTTAGCGGAGTTCTTTTTTTTGTTTTTCCCTCAGAGGCCACTAATTTTTCTGTCTCACGTACTGACAGTCCTTCATCGATTATCTTTTTCCAAATCTCTTCTTGTTTCTTCTCGTCCGTAATAGTTATCAGTGTGCGTCCATGGCCTGCTGTAAGTTTTCCTTCTGAAATGCTGTCTCTTATATATTGGGGGAGTTTTAAGAGTCTCATGGAATTGGCTATATACGGTCTGCTTTTTCCAACGCTCTTTGAGACTTGCTCCTGAGTCATCCCGAAATTGCCCATCATCTGTTGAAGCCCTTCTGCCTCTTCGATAGGGTTAAGGTCTTCTCTCTGCATGTTCTCTATTATGGCTATGAGCATATTCTGCTCATCATTCAACTCTCTTATAAGACATGGAACCACTGCCAGCTCTGCTTTCATAGCGGCTCGCCATCTTCTTTCTCCTGCTACTATTTCATATCCGTTTTTATGCTTTCTTACCACTATCGGTTGAATTATACCATGTTCTTTTATAGAGTTAGCCAGCTCTTCTATTTTTTCTTCGTCAAAAGTTTTTCTGGGTTGGTTGACATTGGGCATTATATCGTGGATTTTTATATACTTTACAGCATCACCATCATTTTTTTCATCCGATTTAACGGGTCTTTCAGCAACTGTTTCCGCTGCAGGTTCCTTTACAGGTACATCTGCAAAGAGAGCCTCCAGCCCTCTTCCCAATCCTCCTTTTTTTGCTGCAGACATATTACTCCTCCTCCTGCTCAAGGAACTCTTCAGCAAAATCCGTGTAAGCTTCTGCTCCGCGGGATTTTGGATCGTATTCCGTTATAGGGAGGCCGAAACTCGGAGCTTCAGCTAATCTTACATTTCTCGGGATTACAGTAGAATATACCTTGCCACCGAAATATTTTTTTACCTCTTGCACTACCTGCGCGGAAAGATTAGTTCTTCCGTCAAACATACTCAATATTACTCCCTGCACTTCAAGCTGAGGATTCAAGCTTTTTTTTACCAGTTCTATGGTGCTTACCAACTGGCTCACTCCTTCCAACGCATAAAACTCACATTGTATAGGAATGAGAACGCTATCTACAGCTGCCAAAGAGTTTATAGTTAAAAGACCAAGGGAAGGCGGACAATCGATAAAAATATAATCATAATTATCTCTTATCTTGTCCAAACCGTTTTTCAGTGCTTTCTCACGCCCTTCTATCTGCACCAGTTCTACTTCCGCACCGGCTAAATCTACGCTGGCAGGAATAAGATCCAGGTTTTTTACTGAAGTCTTTATTATGGCTTCTCTTGGATCGAACTCGTCATCTACTAAAATATTATATACAGTTTTTTTCAGTTTCTTCTTTGACACGCCTATTCCACTCGTAGTGTTTCCCTGTGGGTCTATGTCAAGGATCAAAACATTTTTCCCCTTCAGGGCCAGGCATGCTGCTAGGTTAATATTAGTGGTTGTCTTTCCGACGCCGCCCTTTTGATTGAATATTGCTATTGCTTTTCCCAAAATAACTCCTCCTACTTTGAATATGATGATATTATATAATATTTTATGTGATATTTCCATATTAAATAAGAAAAAAATAGATGTTTCACGTGAAACATCTATCATTTTTAGGGAGAAGTATCTTTACTTCTAAAAAATCCCCCTTATCTTCTTGGGACATTTTTACATTATTTTCCATTTCTTTTATTTGATTAAAAGCTTTTCTTATTGTATTCAAATATATTTTATAACTTATATAATTTACCTTCCGTCTTTTTCGCAAAGCCTCTTCTTTTTTTGCCAGCACGTCTTCTATTAGCTTTTCTGTTTGTTTCACATTTAACCCGTTGGCAACAATACGTTCCATGACTTGTTTTCTGTCTTCATCGTCTTTGAGCTTTAAAAGGGCCCTTGCGTGTCTTTCTGTAAGCCGGTTGTCAACAAGCTGTTCTTGTATGTCTTCCGGCAGCGATAAAACTCGTATTTTATTGGAAATCGTGGATTGACGCTTGTTAACTTTTTCTGCTATTTCTCCTTGTGTCAGGTTGAAGTCATCCATAAGTTTTTTATAAGCCCTGGCTTCTTCCAGAAAGTTTAAATCTTCGCGCTGGACGTTTTCTACCAAAGCTATAAGCGCCGCTTCCTTTGTTTCCATCGTTTTGATTATTGCCGGTATCTTTTCCAGACCGGCAAGCTGCGCAGCCCTATACCGTCTTTCCCCTGCTATTATGGTATAGCGCTCTTTTTCATCTTTTAATATTATCGGCTGGAGAACTCCATATTCCTTAATAGAGCCGGTCAATTCCTCCATTCCTTCGTCTTTGAAAATTTTTCTCGGCTGTTGCGGGTTTGCTTCTATCTTTTCTAAAGGAACCATTATTACTTGCGGCTGCGCGGATTGTTCGGTTATAAAATTTAAAATACCCCTTTTCCTTTTTTCCATATGTATATCTACCTCCTGTCCTCCTCTTGGGAAAAGCTTAACATTTCCCGAGGGCAATATGAAAAAATTTTTAAGCTAAAAACCCCTAAAATACTCTATTTTAAGGGTTCTTTCGCCGGAGTACCGGCTTTTCTGGGATATTTCGACGGAGTTTTTCCTGTTTTTTTAATGATTAATATACGATGCATGCTGGCCTCTTGGCCTATGGCAGTTTTCTCCATCCTATACTCTGCAGCGCCTAAAGTTTTCATGGCGTTTTTAGCTTCTTCCAATTCTTTGTCTGCGTCCGCCCCTTTATAGGCTGCCATCACTCCTCCGGGCTTGACGAGAGGCAGGCAGTATTCGCAAAGTACGCTTAAATTTGCCACAGCCCTTGAAACGCACATATCGTATTTTTCCCTATGCCTGGAATCCCTGCCCATGTCCTCTGCTCTGTTATGGATAGTGGTAACATTATTAATGCCTATGGTCTGGCACAATTCCTGTATTATTTTCAGCCGCTTATTAAGCGAATCCACCAAAACAAATTCCTTTTCCGGTGACAGTATAGCAAGAGGCACTCCCGGAAATCCGGCGCCTGTTCCCATATCTACAATCTTATCAGCCTGCGCATATTCAGGAAGGCAGAAGCATGTTGCAGAATCGATGAAATGCTTTACGGTGAACTCCTGCGGATCCCTTATGGCTGTAAGATTGACAAATTGGTTCCACTGTAATATTCCGTTTCTGTAAGCGTCGAACTTTCTGATAATTTCATCAGAATACGGTATTTGGTTTTCATTAAAGTAATCAATCAGTTGATTCATTGTCCGCCTCTTCTCTTTTTTTCAAGATATATAAGAAGTACGTTTATATCAGCCGGGGAGACTCCCGAAATTCTGGAGGCTTGTCCTACGGATTCAGGCTTAATCTGATTTAATTTCTGGCAAGCTTCTATTCTAAGCCCTTCTACAAGATTGTAATCCATGTTCTGAGGAAGTCTCTTATCTTCCAGCTTTTTAAATCTTTCAATCTGTGCCAGCTGTTTGTTTATATATCCTTCATACTTTATCTGCACTTCCAGCTGGGTCACTTCGTGATATGAAAGAGAAGGTCTTGTTTGGTCGTCTATGGCTTTCAAACTTTCATAAGTAATCTGAGGTCTTTTGAGGAGTTCAGCCATGGATATCCTTCCGGAAACGGCAGATGTTCCCATGGTTTCAAGAAAATCATTGACTTCCGAAGGCAAGAAAGTTTTTTCTTCCAATCTCTTCATTTCTCTTTCGACGTTCTCTTTTTTCTTCAAATAGCGCGCATATCGCTCTTCACTGGCAAGCCCCACAGCATATCCTTTGTCTGTCAAACGCAAATCTGCGTTGTCTTGCCTTAGAACCAGCCTATATTCCGCTCTGGACGTCATTATTCTGTAAGGTTCATTAGTACCTTTAGTCACTAAATCGTCGATTAGAACGCCAATATAAGCCTCGTTTCTTCCCAGGACCAGCGGTTTTTTGCCGGAAATCTTAAGACAGGCATTTATTCCTGCCATAAGACCCTGAGCTGCTGCTTCTTCGTATCCGGAACTCCCGTTAAATTGTCCTGCGCAAAAAAGGTTTTCTATAAATCTGCTCTCAAGATTCAGCTTCAAATCTTGTGGATCAATGCAATCGTATTCTATGGCATAGGCAGGTCTTACGATTCTAATATTCTCAAGACCCGGTATGGTCTTGTAAAAAGCCTCTTGTACGTCTTCCGGCAAGCTGGAAGACATGCCCTGTATATACATTTCATCAGTGTCCAGTCCCTCCGGTTCGATGAACAACTGATGTCTTTCTTTGTCGGCAAATCGATTTACTTTGTCTTCTATGGACGGGCAATATCTAGGCCCTATCCCTTCTATCTGTCCCCCGAACAACGCTGAACGATGAAAGTTGGCCCTTATAACTTTGTGCGTTTCCTCATTTGTATATGTCAGCCAGCAAGAAACTTTGTTTTCTCCCACTTCGTCGTTCATGAAAGAAAACGGAACTGTTTTTTCATCGCCCTCTTGTTCTGTCATCTTCGAATAATCCAAGCTGCTTCCCAGGCACCTTGCAGGAGTCCCCGTTTTAAATCTGCGCAATTTGATTCCGTGCTTTTTCAAATTGACAGCCAGTTCGTTGGATGGCGCCAATCCGTTGGGACCGCTTTCAAAAGCGCTGCTGCCTATAAAAATTTTGCCTGCCAGGAAAGTTCCCGTAGCCAATATTACAGCTTTAGCCTTATAACATGTGAAAGTCTTCGTCACAACTCCGCAAACTCTGCCATCTTCAACTAATATGTCAGTCACTTCACCCTGCTTCATATCAAGGCCCGGCGTCGACTCTATGGTTTTTTTCATCTCTATGTGATATCTGTTTTTATCAGCTTGGGCTCTCAAAGAATGTACCGCAGGCCCTTTAGCCGTATTCAGCATCTTGCTCTGGAGAAATGTCTTATCGATGTTTTTTCCCATCTCTCCTCCGAGAGCGTCTATCTCTCTGACAAGATGACCTTTGCCTGTTCCTCCTATGGAAGGATTGCACGGCATCATGGCTATGGCTTCCAGGTTCATTGAAAACATTAATGTTTTTTTACCCATCCTGGCTGCAGCCAAAGCTGCCTCGCACCCTGCGTGTCCTGCTCCCACAACTATTACGTCATATTCACCCATCAAAATGTATTCCACTTCGCTTACCTCTTATCAACATCAATGCCTTCGAAAGTCAGTTATTTTCCAAGGCAAAATCTTTCAAAAACTTTTTCTATTATATCGTCAGTTGCTGTCTGGCCTATGATTTCACCTAAAAGCTCATAGCATCTGTTTACGTCTATTTCTATAAATTCAAGAGGTTGGTTCATTTCAATCATTTGCAAAGCATCTCCTGCCGCGATAAAAGCTTCTTTTAAAATTCTTTCATGGCGCACATTGGTAACCATGACGCTGTTTTGCTGATTTACCTTGCCGGCGTACACCAAATCTTCTATTCTATCAGCCAGCTCTTTAATTCCAATTCCCTTGGATACCGCGCTTTCTATTATAAATACATTTTTTATCTCATTTACAATTTGTTTTCGTAAAACTACTTGTCCTTTGTCTGTTTTGTTAAGCAGCACTATGGTGTTTCTCTCTCCGATGTGCTTCATTATGTCAAAATCTTCGAGAGAAAGTTCCTGGCTGCTATCTATCACAAATATAATCAAATCCGCGTTATTAAAGGATTCCTTGCTCTTGCTGATTCCTATTTGTTCTATCAAGTCGTCAGTCTCATGTATCCCTGCTGTATCAGTGATTACAACAGGTATTCCTCTTACGGAAATAGTTTCCTCTATGGTGTCTCTGGTAGTTCCCGGTATATCCGTAACTATTGCTCTGTTTTCTCCGATTAGGGCATTCATAAGAGAGGATTTGCCTACGTTAGGTTTTCCTACGATAGATACTTTAAGTCCTTCATTTAAAATCTTTCCCGTATCAGCTGTCTTCAAAAGATTGTCAATATAATCCCTTATATCGGAAACATCTTTAAACAGTTTTTCATAGGTCATTTCCTCTATGTCCTCATCAGGATAATCTATATTGACAGTCAGATTGACAAGCACATCTACTAGCAACGCTCTTATGTCTTTTATCTTAGCAGAAAGGGCTCCTTCCAGCTGCTCAAGGGCTACATCAAAGGATTTGTCGGATTTTGCTTTTATCAGATCTATTACGGCTTCTGCCTGAGTCAAATCTAATCTTCCGTTTAAAAAAGCGCGTTTGGTGAATTCCCCTCTTTCTGCCAGCCTGGCTCCGCTTTCCAATACGAGAGATAATATTTTTCTCAAAGAGACTATGCTGCCGTGACACTGGATTTCCGTTACATCTTCTGTCGTATAAGAAAGCGGAGCTTTCATATATACTGCCATGGCTTCATCTATTACTTTGCCGTTTTTAAAATCTATCACATGACCGTATTGCAAAACTCTGGGTTTAATTTCTTTAGATACAGGAACGAAGACCTTTTCCAAAATTTCAAAGGCCTTATCTCCGCTTATTCGAATTATCCCTATGCCTCCTTCTCCCGGGGCTGTAGCAATAGCTGCAATAGTGTCTTCTCTCATCTCAATCACCAATAATCGCTTTGTTTACTTTAAATATATGCTTAAAATTACAAAGAGAGCTGCCTCTGACAAGACAGCTCCTCTTACTTTACTGTTTCAGTTCGATTATAACTCTTCTATATGGATCCTGTCCCTCGCTTCTTGTTACTACCTTAGGATTATTCTGAAGAGTCGAATGAATAACTTTTCTCTCATAAGGATTCATTGGCTCCAGCTTTACGCTTCTCTTCGTCTTAATCACCTTGTTGGCAAGTCTCTGAGCTAGGGCTTCCAGAGTTTTTTCCCTCTTGGATCTGTAATGTTCAGCATCTATTACAACTCTGGTGTATTTTTCCTTATCCTTATTAACGACAAGGCTGGTAAGGTACTGTATGGCGTCAAGAGTCTGTCCTCTTTTGCCTATTATTGTTCCAGAGTCTTTTCCGTGTATATAGATGTATATGGAGTCCTCTCCCTCTTTAGCGGTAATATCAAGGTCCAGTCCCATTTCGCCTGTAATCTCTTTCAGAAAGTCAAGAGCTATGTGATTTTCACAAGGTTTGAGGTTTTCCTCAGGGATAGCATCCGCAATGCCGGCAACCTCTTCGTTTTCCTCTATTACAGGTTCTTTATTTATCTGTTTTTTGGTTTCTTTCTGTTCTTTTTTATATTCTTTAAATTCCTTTCTCGGCGTCTCTGTCTTTTTAACTTCCTGTTTTTCTTCAGGTTTCTTTTTCTTCTCTACTCTAACCAACGCGAGCTTAGAACCAATCCCGAAAAAGCCTCTGGACGGTTCTTCTAAAACAGTGACGTCAACTTCATCTATAGTGAGTTTTAAATCAGCCAAAGCCAACTGAACAGCTGTATCGACATCCGTTCCCCACTTTTCAGAAAAATCTGCCATATTTTTTCCTCCAACAAAAACTTACGCTTTTACAGGTTTCTTTTTAGTCTTTTTCTTCGATTCTTCTGCCATTTTCTTTTTCAACTTGGCAAATCGAATGTTATAGAAAATTTGTATTACTTGGCTTCCGGACCAATAAATCGCCAATCCTGCAGGATAGCTCCTCGCCAGCAAAAGGATCATAACAGGGAAGAAATACTTCATCATAGTAGTCATACCCTTCATTTGCTGAGCATTAGGAGAATTCATCTGACTTGTTTGAGAAAAAGCGTAAGCTACAAATGTAGCAACACCGGCTATTATAGGTAAAATCCATTTATCAGGCTGCGCCAAGTCGTTGATCCACAGAAAACTCTCATGGATAGCTAATAACATCTTATCTGAATTTATGTAGTTCATGGGATTTCTCAAAAGAGTAAAAAGACCCATTACTACTATCATCTGTATCAACATAGGAAGACATCCGCCATACATGCTGACGCCTTCTTCTTTATAAAACTCTGCCATTTTTTGATTCATCAGAGCTTTATCTCTTCCGTACTTTTGCTGGATTTCATTCATCTTCGGCTGCAAAGTAGTCAATTTCATCATTGATTTGATCTGCTTGGCGTAGAAAGGATAAAGTACCAGTTTAACGATAATGGTAAGTATTATCAGTGAAAGTCCGTAATTACCTATCAAATCGTAAAGTCCGGAGAGTAAGTATCCCAAAGGATTTGCTAAAATACCCATTAATTTCCTCCATCATTTTAAAGGGTCATATCCCCCTTCATGCCAGGGATTGCACTTTAAAATTCGTTTAATTCCCAAGTAACTACCCTTTATTACTCCGTATTTTTCTAAGGCTTGTATAAAATATGTGGAGCAGGTAGGATAAAACCGACAGGTAGGCGGAAACAAAGGCGAAATAAATCTTTGATAAAATCTTATAAGTAAGATCATAATCTTTTTAAAAAAAATGCCTATATATTTCATTTTTCCTTAATTACCCCGGCTCTTTTAAAGGCAGAAAACAGAGATTTCTCTACATCTGCCATTTTTTTACCGCAAATTGTGTTTCTGGCGATTATTATGAAGTCGTATCCTTCAGGAAGTTTTTTTTCTAAACTTCTATAGCTCTCTTTCATCAATCGCTTTGCTCTGTTTCTTTTTACACTATTTCCGACTTTTTTACTTGCTAAAAACCCTGTTCTGTTGTAGCCAAGTCTGTTGTTTCTATAGAACAATACGATATACCTATCTCCTACAGACTTGCCTTTTTTATAAATAGCGGAAAAATCCTTTTCCTTTCTCAAAACATTATTTTTAAGCATAATCTTTCAAACCTGGCGGCGCTATCAGCAAAACCTAAGCAGTGAGCTTCTTTCTTCCTCTTGCTCTTCTTCTTTTCAGAACGTTTCTGCCGTTTTTAGTGCTCATTCTCTTTCTAAAGCCATGTTCTTTCATTCTTTGTCTTTTTTTAGGCTGATAAGTTCTCTTCATTTTTAAGACTCCTTTCTAAATTTTGATATCTTTTTGTGTAAATCTAAATTTCAATCATACACATACGCTCGAATATTATACTGTAAAAATGTTTAAATGTCAATGAATTTTAATGCCTCCTTTGCCTCCATATATTACCATTATTAAACTATCAATTATTACTTATTTCAATACCTATTCACAATTTTATCCACAACATGTGGATAATTTTTTTTATATCATTTAAATTTAAATGTAATTAATTCACACTTGCTTGTGGATAACTTTTAGAATAGAATATACATAAGCAGTTATATAGGAGTAATTTTAATTTATGGACAACAGTAAGATTTGGGAAGAAGTTTTAGAAAAGATAAAAGAAAATATAACTCCAATAAGTTTTGAAACTTGGTTTAAGCCTCTGCAAATAAGAAAAATAGACAGAGACCTGAATATAGTTTACATAGAGATCAGTGCAGACAAGCGTAACGATTTTATAATCAACACTATAAAAAACCGTTATCTGCCTACATTAGAAGGAGCGTTCAAATCAGTTTTGAACGATGATTTTCGCGTTGTTTTAAAAAATTCAGAGCAATATGCTTTTGAAGATACAAAAAATGAGCAAGTAAAGATTAAGCCTAAAAAGAGATCATTAAACAAAGAGAAAATATTTAATCCCAGATTTAATTTTGAAAACTTTGTAGTAGGAAACAGCAATAAATATGCCCATGCAGCAGCCTTAGCTGTAGCTGAATCACCTTCCGAAGCTTACAATCCTCTATTTATATATGGAGGCTCCGGCCTTGGAAAGACTCATCTCATGCATGCAATAGGAATATATCTTCTTGAAAAAGACCCTGAGCTCAACGTATTATACGTTTCATCGGAAATGTTCACCAACGAGCTTATAAAAGCTTTGAGAGAGCATAACATGAACGAATTTAAATCAAAATACAGAAAAGTAGACGTTCTTTTGATAGACGATATACAATTTTTGGAAGGAAAAGAAAACACACAAGAAGAGTTTTTCCACACTTTCAATACCCTTTATGATTTAAACAAGCAAATAATCATTTCAAGCGACAGAGCGCCTAACAAACTTGTAAATCTTGAAGAAAGGCTGCGCTCACGATTCCAATGGAATCTCATCGCAGATATTCAGCCGCCTGACTATGAAACAAGAGTCGCCATACTTATGAAAAAAGCTGAAAATATGAACATAAGTTTAGAAGAAAATCCTGAATTCTATGATGTCATATGTATGATAGCAGAAAAAATAAAGGATAACATAAGAGAGCTGGAAGGAGCTTTAATAAGAGTCGTATCATTCTCACAGCTTTTAAAAGAAAAACCGGACAAAAATTTCGCAAAAAAGACATTAAAAGATTTGTTCAATAATATGGAGACTACGGTTACTCCCGAAAAAATAAAAAAAGCTGTATGTAAACACTACGGAATAAAAATGTCTGACATGGAATCTTCAAAAAAGACCAATAACATAGCTTATCCGAGACAGATAGCCATGTACATAGTAAGAGAAATGACAGATTACTCGCTCCCTAAAATCGGTCAATTTTTTGGAGGAAAGCATTATACTACGGTACTTTATGCTTGTGAAAAGATAGAAAACGACCAAAAGATAGATAAAAACCTCAGAGAAATAATAGAAAGCATAAAAGAAACTGTCAAAGAATAAAAAGTTTTCCATACCATTATTTTTTTATCAAAAAGTTATCCATATAGTTATCAACAGGCTTATGATAAGTTTTTGCAACATTAAAGACAAGTTATCCACATAATCAACAACCACTACTACTATTACTACTACCAAAAATATAAATATTAATAAATACGCGGAGGTAAATCATGAAATTTTCATGCAGACAACAGATATTGACTAAAGCTCTTAATATAGTTTCAAAAGCAGTTACTATAAGAACAACTATCCCTATTTTAAAAGGAATACTTTTAAAGGTAGATGAAGAAGGCACTCTCACGATGTCAGCTTCAGACCTGGACCTCAGTATAGAAAAGAAAATAAAGGTTGAGAATTATGAACCGGGCGCTATAGTGGTTCTTTCAAAACTCTTTGGAGATATAATAAGAAAGCTTCCTGACGAAATAATCACCATAGAAGAAAGCGACGGAAAAGTAAACATTAAATGTTCTAACTCCGAATTTAATATAATAGGTTTGTCTGCAGATGAATTTCCTAATATAAATCCTAAAGAAGAAAACGAAGAAAGAATTTTATTTAATAAAGAAATTCTTACCGATATGATAAGAAAAACATCTTTTGCAGCCAGCATAGATGAAAACAAAGGAGTAATAACAGGCATACTCATCGAGATGGAAGAAAACTGTCTCAATATGGTGGCGGTAGATGGATTCAGAATGGCCATAGCAAGAGAGGCCATGAAGAATAAAGAAAGAGAAAATATTATTATATCAGCAAAGATCTTAAATGAAATCAGCAGAATAATTTCAGACTCAGAGGATGAAAACGAAGATATAGAAATGCTTTTGAATGATAAAAAAGCGCTCTTTGTTATGGAAGACACCAAGATTGTTTTGAGACTTTTAGAAGGAAAATTCATGGACTATAAAAGAATACTTCCCTCCGAAAACAGCTGCCGTGTAGTTCTTAATAAAAATGATTTTATGAACAGCGTTGAAAGAGCTTCACTTCTCGCAAAGGTAGGCAAGAACAATCTCGTTAAGCTTGAAATAAAAGACGCATGTATAGAAATTACTTCAAAATCCGAAGAAGGAAATGTAAAAGAAAACGTCATAGTAACCAAAGAAGGAGAAGATGTTACCATCGGATTCAATTCAAAATACTTACTTGATGCGCTTAAAGTTATAGATGATGATAATATAGTGCTTTTGTTTAATAACAGTGTAAGTCCTTGTCTTATTCAGCCTATTTCAGGAAATTCATATGAATATTTGATTTTACCGGTTAGATTGGGCCAGTAATTTCATATATGAAAATTGAAACCCAGCAAAGAATTGCAAGAAATCTAAAGATAATTAGGGTGAGCAATTCTTTAAATCAATCTCAGATGGCAGATTTTGCGGGAGTCAGCAGGGCTGTATATATGAGCTATGAAAACGGCAAAAGAACTCCTGACGCAGAGGTATTATTCAATATAGCTGCCAGATTTGGTCTTAATATGAGTGTTTTCTTTGAAAATGACTATTATAGACTTTTGAGTCATATAGAAAACGGAGAATTGTACGATGACGGACTGGTAAAACTTATAAATAATTACAAGGAACTTTCGTCTTTTTCAAAAGGTATGCTCATAGAAAGATCAGAATGTCTCAAAGACTGGGATAAAATCAGAGAGAGTAAGAGAAAAATGCTGGAAGAAAACCGTTTAAAAAAGTAACAGGTGAATCTTGCGTAATGTACATAAAGGAAATAGAATTTAAAAATTTTAGAAATTATGATAGCTTAAATCTTAATTTTGATGAAAATATAAATTTTATAATAGGAAATAACGCTCAAGGAAAAACCAATCTCATTGAGGGTATTTTTATGTCTTCAATGGGAAAGTCTTTCAGAACTTCCAGAGATGCTGAACTTATTAATTTTGAAAAGGATTTTTGCAAGATAAGAACTTTAGCTGAAAAATCTTTTTCTGAAACAGAAGTTGAGATAATAATAAAAAAAGATTCCGGAAAATTTATAAAAGTTGACGGAATCAATATAGCAAAGACTTCAGACCTGCTGGACAATATATACATAGTTATTTTTTCTCCGGAAGATTTAAAAATAGTTAAGGATGAACCGGAAAAAAGAAGAAAATTCATAGACAGGGAGCTTAGCATAATAAAACCATCTTATTACGATGCTTTGAGCAATTATAAAAAAGTTTTGATACAAAGGAATACTTATTTAAAAGAAAAAAATATAGATTTTTCTATCTTAGATATTTGGAATATTCAGCTTGCTCAATACGGCTCAAAGATAATCTCCATGAGAGAAGATTTCATAAAAAAGGTGGATAGAATAAGCAAGAATATACATGAGAAAATTACAAACGGAAAAGAACATTTATCTTTGGAATATGACCCTAATGTTAAAAAAACCAATAATCAGAAAAATCTCGAAGAAGTTCTCTATGAGCAATTAAAAAATTCAGAAGAAAATGATTTAAGAACAAGAACTACTACCAGAGGTCCTCACAGAGACGATTTACAATTTTTTATTGATGGAATAAATGTGAGAAATTTCGGCTCACAGGGGCAGCAGAGGACAGCTGCTCTTTCACTGAAACTTGCAGAGCTTGACCTCATAAAAGAAGAAACCGGAGAAAACGCTGTTTTGATCCTGGATGATGTTATGTCAGAACTTGACTCTACAAGACAAGAGTTTCTTATAAGATCTCTTTCTGATATACAGCTTTTTATTACTTCCACTGAAATAACGGATAATTTAAAAAAAACAGTAGAAAAAGGAAAAATTTTCAAAGTAAGCGGCGGAAAAATAGAATTATAAAACATTGTTAAATAGGCTGTCGCGAAGTAAAGAAATCAGATATAGTTTCTTTTTTTAGCGCGATTAAATATAAAAAAATTTTTTCTTTGCTTACAAGATTGCTTTTAACTTGCGAGATTTTATACGGCTCCTATAAAAAAGCCGTTTTTTTATGATTTATAGGAGGAGCCCCTATAAATTGTTGGTTTTTTTGTAATTTTATAGGAGTTTTGCAAAGGGAGTGAAGATTTTCTTCTATTAAATGCATAAATATTTAAGCTTTTGCTTAACTTTTCTTAGGCTTAAATTGTCGATTTTAAAGTTATTATGTCGGAATATGTTAATTTCTGTCTCTTCGTGCCGATTGAAATATTTAGTAATGTAGTACTTTATAAAATTATATATCCCATCATTCCTATAAATCTTCTTTATTTTGGCATATTTATAGGGGTCTCACCTATAAAAAAACAAAATTTTTAAGAATTCGTGGAGTTTGCGTTTCAAGTTAATTCAAGATTATTCAAATCTATTCAATTTTATACAAATTTACAAGTACAATAAGAAGAGTGATAAAATGATAGAACTTTATAAATTTTTTGCAATTGTAACTTAGTATTGATACATTACACTTCAACCGCATACAAGCCCGACACAAGCTTGTAAATTATATCTATATACCCCCGTACACTAATCACATTTACCAGCCTATAAACTTATGTGAGCAACCATAAACGTGCATTCTGTCATATTTAATTTGAAAAAACTCTCCAAACGTGATATACTTATATAGCTAATTTTTATGAAAAGGGTGAAAAAATGAGTTTACTGGAAGAAAAGACAAATGGGCAGTATGATGCGGCCCAGATACAGGTCTTAGAGGGTCTTGAAGCTGTAAGAAAAAGACCCGGAATGTATATAGGAAGTACAGGAGCGCGCGGATTACATCATCTTGTTTACGAAATAGTTGATAATAGTATTGATGAAGCATTAGCCGGATATTGTAAAAACATACACGTTACCATCTGCAAAGACAATTCCATAACTGTAGAAGATGACGGAAGAGGTATGCCTGTGGACAAGCATCCTAAAATGGGTATACCTGCTGTGGAAGTAATTCATACGATTCTTCACGCAGGAGGAAAATTCGGAGGCGGAGGATACAAAGTTTCCGGAGGTCTTCACGGTGTAGGAGCTTCTGTAGTCAATGCTCTTTCTACTCATATGGAAGTAGAAATCAAGAGAAACGGTAAAATATACAAGCAGTGCTATGAAAGAGGAAAAACCGTAACCCCTCTTGAAATCATTGGAGAATCTAAAAAGACAGGATCTAAGACTACCTTCTGGCCGGATCCTGAAATTTTTGAGACCACCATATTTGACTACGACACTCTCCAGCATAGACTGAGAGAGATGGCATTCCTGAACAAAGGAATCAAGATCGTTTTCAAGGATGAGCGTGAAGGAAAGAAAAAAAGCGAAACCTTCCATTACGAAGGAGGAATCAAAGAATTTGTAAAATTCATCAACGAGAATAAAGACCCGATTCATCCTGATATCATTTATTTTGAAGTTGTAAAAGAAAATTGCGAGGTCGAAGTAGCTATGCAGTATACCGACAGCTACAGCGAACTTGTCTTAGGCTACGCCAATAACATAAACACCACAGACGGCGGAACTCACATAGTAGGCTTTAAAAGCGCCTTGACCAGGATTTTCAATGACTACGGCAAGAAGGCAAAAATCCTTAAGGAAAACGATGATTCCCTCAGCGGAGAAGATGTGAGAGAAGGGCTTACCGCCATCGTTTCGGTTAAGTTGGAAGAACCTCAGTTTGAGGGACAGACGAAGGCCAAACTCGGAAACCCTGACATGAGAGGATTTGTGGAAACCTCCACCAACGAAAACCTCATGGCTTTCCTGGAAGAAAACCCTGCCCAGGCCAAAGTGATACTGGAAAAGTGCATTAAGGCAGCTCGCGCAAGAGAAGCCGCAAGAAAAGCCAGGGATATGACAAGAAGAAAAGGAGCTCTTGAAAGCTTCTCACTTCCCGGCAAGCTGGCGGATTGTTCAGACAAAGACCCTGCTCAGTGCGAAATCTTCCTGGTAGAGGGAGACTCCGCCGGAGGCAGCGCCAAGGACGGCCGCGACAGGAAGCGTCAAGCCATACTTCCTCTCAGAGGCAAGATTTTAAACGTCGAAAAAGCCAGACTTGATAAAATTTTAAATTCAGATGAAATTAAGAACATGATAACAGCTTTCGGCTGCGGTATCGGAGATGATTTTAACGTAGAAAAACTCAGATACCATAAGATAATCATCATGACCGATGCCGACGTAGACGGAGCTCACATAAGGACGCTGCTGCTAACCTTCTTCTACAGATACATGAGACCGCTCATAGAAGGAGGCTATGTTTACGCTGCCCAGCCGCCTCTGTATCAAGTAAAAAAAGGTAAAGACGTATATTACACCTATAGCGAAGAAGAGCAGGCAAAACTCATGAAGACCCTTGAAGAAAAACAGGGAAAAGCTGACATTCAGCGTTACAAAGGTCTGGGAGAAATGGATGCCGAGCAGCTTTGGGATACAACCATGGATTATGAACACAGAACGCTTATACAGATAACCATAGAAGACAGTGCGGAAGCGGACCAGACTTTCTCCATACTGATGGGAGACAAAGTTCCTCCTCGAAAAAAATTTATAGAAGAAAACGCCGTTTACGCGACGCTTGATATTTAGGAAAGGAGGGCGAAACAGAATAAATGGCTACGTTTTTTGAAGATCAAAAACTGATACAACATGAAATAAATAAGGAGATGAAAGACTCCTATATAGATTACGCCATGAGTGTAATCGTAGGCCGTGCCCTTCCTGACGTAAGAGACGGACTTAAACCTGTACACAGAAGAATTCTTTACGGAATGAGCGGACTAGGTGTTACACCGGATAAGCCTCACAAAAAATCTGCCCGTATCGTCGGCGAAGTAATGGGTAAATATCACCCTCACGGTGACTCCTCCATATACGACGCCATGGTAAGGCTGGCACAGCCTTTTAACATAAGATACACTTTGGTAGACGGCCACGGAAACTTCGGTTCCGTAGACGGAGACGGCGCTGCTGCCATGCGTTATACAGAAGCGAGGATGACTCCTTTGGCACTGCAGATGCTCAGAGATATAGATAAGGATACGGTGGATTTTACTCCCAACTTCGACGGAGAAGAAAAAGAACCTGTAGTTCTTCCATCGAGATTTCCAAATCTTCTCGTAAACGGGTCCAACGGTATAGCAGTAGGTATGGCAACTTCCATACCTCCTCACAACCTTTGCGAAGTAATAGACGCGGCAGTCAAAGTAATTGACGAGCCGGAGTCGACTGTGGAAGACCTTATCAAGATAATAAAAGGACCTGACTTCCCTACCGGCGCTATGATAATGGGCAAAGCTTCCATGAGAGAAGCTTACCGCACCGGTCAGGGAAAAGTTGTGGTAAGAGCTGTTGCCGAAATAGAAGAAGCAAGCCACGGCAAACAGCAGATTATCGTAACAGAAATTCCGTATCAGGTCAACAAAGCAAGGCTTATCGAAAAGATAGCCGATCTGGTAAGAGATAAGAGAATCGAAGGAATAACAGGAATCCGTGACGAATCCAACCGTAAAGGTATGAGAATAGTCATCGAGCTTAAGCGCGATGTCAACGCCAACATAATTCTCAACAGACTATATAAGCATACCCAGATGCAGGACAGCATTTCGATGATAATGCTGGCTCTCGTAGACGGACGTCCTAAAATTCTCAACCTTTATGAGATAATCAGCGAATATCTGAAACACCAGAAAGAAGTAGTAACAAGAAGGACGATATTCGACAAGAAAAAAGCTGAAGCAAGAGCTCATATTTTAGAGGGATATCTCATAGCTTTAGATAACATAGACGAAATAATCAAGATAATCAGAAGCAGCTACAATGATGCCAAAGAAAAACTGATGGACAGATTTCAGCTGTCAGAAATTCAAGCTCAAGCTATCTTAGACATGCAGCTGCGCAGATTGCAAGGTCTGGAAAAAGAGAAAATAGAAAACGAATACCAAGAGCTTCTTAAAAAAATCGCTTACTACGCCGAACTTCTTGCTGACGAGCACAAGCTCATGGGCGTAGTAAAAGAAGAACTTCTTGAAATCAAAGAAAAATGGGGAGATAAGAGAAAGACTAAGATAAAAGCTGCAGCTGAAGAGCTGGAGGAAGAAGACCTTATCGAAGAGCAGAACGTATGCGTTACCCTCACCCACTTGGGATATATCAAGAGAGTTCCGGCAGATACGTATAGAGCTCAGAGACGGGGCGGCAAAGGAATAACAGGAATAACCACTCGTGAGAACGACTTTGTCAAGAACATGATAATGACTTCTACCCACGATTATTTGATGTTCTTTACAAACACAGGAAAAGCCCATAAGATAAAGGCTTATGAGATTCCTGAAGCGACGAGAACAGCCAAAGGAACCCCTGCTGTCAACTTCCTCAACTTGATGCAGAGAGAAAGAATCACAGCCGTTATTCCTATAAAAGAGTTTGCGGAAGACAAGTTCCTCATCGGCGTAACTAAACACGGAATAATTAAAAAGACAGCTCTATCCAATTTTGATACCAACAGAAAGACAGGCCTTATAGCGATGAACCTTAAAGAGGACGATGAGCTTATAGGTATCAAACAGACTACCGGAACCAATAAGGTCATAATAGTTACTAAACACGGAAAATGCATTTCCTTCTCTGAAGAAGATGTAAGACCTATGGGAAGAATAGCCGGCGGAGTAAGAGCTATCAAATTGGAAAAAGATGACGAAGTTGTAGCTATGGAGCTGGTTGAACCTGGACAGGAACTTCTCGTAGTAACTCAAAAAGGTTACGGGAAGAGAACAAAAGTAGAAGAATACAAGACCCAGGTAAGAGGCGGCAAAGGTCTTCTGACTTATGACAAGGCTAAATTCAAAAAGACCGGAGAACTGGTGGGAGCTATGGTTGTAGATGATGACGACGACATAATGCTTATCAATTCCGACGGCATCATAATCAGAATGCAGGCCAATGAGGTTTCAAGATTGGGAAGAGCTACCCAAGGCGTTAAAATAATGAGCGTGGCAGGCGATGCCAACATCATAGCTCTTGCTAAGGTTGCCAGAGAAGAAGACATGGAAGACGAAGAAAATAAAGACTCAAATAAAGAAGAAGGTCAGCAGCTTACACTGTAAATAAGAGGAGGCGTTAAAAATGACAGATAAATTAACATTTGCCATTCCGGGAAGACCTGAGTATATTACCATGATGCGCCTTGCCATAGGATCTATAGCAGATACCGCCGGTTTTGACATAGAAGAAGTTGACGATATTAAAAATGCCGTTGCGGAAGCTTGCAGAAATATAAGTTGTCATGGACAGGAAGGTTTTGCGGAAAAATACCAGGTGGAGTGCATTGTAAATGAAGGAAAACTTGAGATTTCCGTACAGGATATGAGCTCAAGCCATAATCTTCAAAAGGTAAAGAAACCTTGTCTGGACTGCCCAAATGAAGGGAATTTAGGTATTTTCGTTATACAGTCACTTATGACGAAAGTAGAAATTTTAGACAATCCAAGCGGCAAAAAGATCATAAAAATGATAAAGGAAAAATAATGAATTCAGAATTATTCGACCAGTACGCGAAACACCCTACCATAGAGCTAAGAAATAAGATCGTTGAAGAAAATCTGTACATGGTTGATATACTGATAAGAAAGTATTTAGGAAAAGGTGTAGATTACGACGATCTCTATCAAGTCGGGGCTTTGGCCCTGGTTTCAGCAGTTGAACGCTTTGATCCGTCAAAGGGCTTTGAGTTCAAGAGTTTTGCTACGCCTACGATACTGGGAGAGATTAAAAAATATTTCAGGGACAAGCAATGGAGCCTTAAAGTTCCGAGAAGGCTTAAGGAAATAACTTCGAAAGTTTACGAAGTGAAAAACGACCTTTCAGCCAAACTTGGCAGGACTCCCAGCATAGATGAGATATCTGAAGTTACGGGATATTCCGGTGAGCAGATAATGCAAGCCATGGAAAGTTCTAAAGCTTACGGAACGTATTCCCTTGAAAGCGCCGGTGTATCCGATGAAAATGAGGATAATCCTCTTGAACAGTATATAGGATTTGAAGATTTAGGATATGAACGAGTAGAAATGAATGAGATAATTTCAAAAGTTCTTTCCAATTTCAGTGAAACCTACAGATATATTTTTAAAGAGAGATTCATTGAAAACAAATCTCAGGCGGCGATAGCCAAGGAATTAGGTGTTTCGCAGATGACCATTTCAAGAGCAGAAAAAAGCATAATTGAGCAATTTAAGAAAGAAGGAAATCTAAAATGAAAAGAGTTTTTTCAGGAGTGCAGCCTACAGGGAATATCCATTTAGGAAATTATCTGGGAGCGCTGAAGCAATTTGTTGAACTTCAGGAAGACCACGAATGTATATATTGCATAGTTGATATGCATGCTATTACAGTTCCTCAGGAACCAAAAATTTTGAAAGAGCACATTCTTGATGTAGCAGCACTTTACCTCGCTGTGGGATTGGACCCTGAAAAATCCATCATTTTTGTGCAGTCGGATGTCCCGGGACATGCAGAGCTTTCATGGATATTGACTTGCAGCTCTTATACTGGAGAACTGTCTAGAATGACTCAGTTCAAAGACAAGAGTAAAAATAAGGAGTCTGCCCCTTCAGGACTTTTCATGTATCCTGTTTTGATGGCAGCAGATATTCTTCTATACGATACAGATGTCGTACCGGTAGGAAACGACCAGAAGCAGCATATTGAGCTGTGCAGGGACTTGGCAGGAAGAGTCAATGGAAAATATCCCGGAACTTTTGTAATGCCTGACGGACGCTTCTTAAAAGAAGGTGCAAGAATAATGGCGCTAGATGATCCGACAAAAAAGATGAGTAAAAGCGCAGAAAATATTCATTCAAGAATATCTCTCCTGGATGAACCTTCCAAAATAAAGAAATCCATAATGAAAGCTACTACTGACTCAGAAGGAGTTATTCGATTTGATATCGAGAATAAACCGGGAATAAGTAACTTGCTTAACATATACAGTTCGCTGTCGGGAATATCTGTTTCAGACTTGGAAAGGCAATACGAAGGAAAAGGCTATGGGGATTTTAAGAAAGATTTAGTTGAGGTGACAGTGGATGCTTTGGCTCCTATTCGCCAGAGATATGACGAGATACGCAACTCACAGCAGCTTATTTCCATCTTGAAAGACGGAGCAGAAAAAGCCGATGCCATCGCACAAAAGACTATGAGAAGAGTCAAGGAAAATTTCGGACTGGGTCTTTAAAAGCAGAAAACTGAAAAAAGCAAGTATAAATAATTTAAACGGAGATTGTTCTTAAAAGATACAATACTCCGTTTTTTTAATATTTTTGCTATAAAACTGTTGCTCGTTACGTAACGTAATAAATTATAATACAAAACAGGAGGTGAAATGAAAATGACAAAAAATAAAAATATTCCGGAAGGATATATGACTGTGGGACAAGTAGCGAAAAAAATGGGAATCACCGTCAGAACACTGCAGTATTACGATAAAGAAGGCCTATTCTCTCCTACGGCAGAAAGCGAAGGCGGACGTAGGCTTTATACAGATAAGGACCTCATAAAGCTTCATCAGATTTTGTCATTAAAATCCCTTGGATTTTCTCTGAGCGATATAAAGCAAAAACTCATACCTCTTGAAAATCCCAATGATGTGGCCAAGATGCTCTCCCTCCAGGCTGAAGATGTAGAGCAAAAAATATCAAAGCTGACAAAATCCTTGGAGGAAATTAAAAAACTCAAGGAAGAAGTCTTACAGATGCAAACGGTAGATTTTAAAAAATATGCAGATATTATCGTGAATCTTCAGCTGGAAAACGAATATTACTTCCTCATAAAATATTTTGACGAAGACATCATGGAGCATATTCGTGATAAATTCGATGCCAAGAGCGGAAGAGCTTTTATAGAGAAGTTCATGGCTTTGGGAGATGAAATATCCGAACTTAAAAGGAGAGGAGTACCGCAAGACAGCGATGAAAGCCAAAGAATAGCCAAGGACTTTTGGGATATGGTAGTTGAGTTTACTGGCGGCAACATGGAAATGCTGCCTAAACTTATGGAGTTTGGAACTTCCGGAGAGAAATGGCAGGAAACACAAGCCGTCGTTAACGAATATATAGGGCCGGCTCTGGAAATTTACTTTTCAAGACAAGGTATAGACCCTTTTAAGGAGGAAGAATGATGGACGCAGCAATCCAAATAAGAGGCTTGAGAAAGAGCTACGGAGAGCATCAAGTGTTAAAAGGCGTTGATCTTGATATTTTTAAAGGAGAAATATTTTCTCTATTGGGGGTTAACGGAGCCGGAAAAACTACTATGCTGGAATGCATTGAAGGATTAAAAGGATATGATGAAGGAAGAGTTCATATTGATGGTAGGATTGGAATACAAATGCAGCAATCTTCCCTGCCAGATCATATAAAACCTATGGAAGCATTGAGACTTTTCTCTCTTTGGAACAAGAAGGAAATTGATGTTTCAATAATAGAGGCGCTCAATATTAAAGAAATTCGGACAAAACAATATTGGCAGCTTTCTACCGGTCAAAAGAGACGGTTGGTCATTGCGATATCGCTAGTAGGCGATCCTGATATAATATTTCTCGATGAGCCCACAGCAGCCTTGGATGTAGAAGGAAAAGAAGCCCTTCACAATCTTATGCGCCATTTAAAAGAACAGGGCAAAACCATAGTGCTGACCAGCCATGACATGTCAGAGGTAGAAGACCTTTGCGATAGAATCGCAGTGTTGAATAATGGTCAAATAATATTTTGTGGAAGACAAGACCAGCTGAAAGATAAAATAGGCAGAAAATATCTCATCAACATCAAGACAGATAAAGGAAGCCGGATGTTGGAAACTGACGATATAGTAGATACGCTGTTTGAAGTACTCACTCAGTTGAAAAGAGAGAAACTACAAATAATAGATATAAAAATCGACAGAGGAAATCTGCAGCAAGATTTCATTGAAATGACCAGGAGGATTTGAAATGAGATTTTTATATGGATTAGTATTGCAATGGAAACTTGATATCAGGAGCAAGAATCTTCTTATAACATGTTATATAGTACCATTGCTGTTCTTCCTTCTCATGGGAGGAATATTCACTTCCATCATGCCGCAAATGAAAGATACGCTGATACAACAGATGATAATAATGGGTGTATCTATGGGCGCTTTCATAGGCTTGCCGCCGTCTCTGGCGGAAACCTACGGCAGCGATGTTAAAAAAATCTATATAGCTAACGGAGTTCCATTGTACATGCCCCTTACGTCGATGTTCATATCTGCGCTGCTGCATATTATCATTATGTGCTGTATAATAATGATAATTGCTCCTATAATATTTGATGCTGCGTTGCCATCGAATATTTTAAATTTTTTCACAGGTCTCATTTTATATATTTCGACCTCGCTTAGCATAGCATGTATCTTAGGCCTGGCCGTTAAAAGCCAATCAAAACTAACCATGGTGCAACAGATGTTATTTTTACCTTCTATTATGTTATCGGGCATAATGTTCCCTGCATCGATGCTGCCGGATCCACTGGAAAAAGCAGGTCAACTTTTCCCATCCACATGGGGGTTTAATCTGCTTATGGATAACGGGATGCAATTTCAAAACCTATGGTACCTGCTGCTGGTCTTTGTTATTGCCGTTGCCGTAATCTCAATCCTTATAAAGAGAACGCGATGCACATAAAACCAAAGCATTATACAAAGTATCAGTTTTTTGGAGAAGTATTACAAAGGCATTGGCAAAGCTCGCTCCAATAAATTTTAGCTTTGAGCAAGACGAGAAAATACATTTTTGCCCTATGTGACAGTAAGTATCGTGACAACAAGACACCTCACTGTTAAAATTAAAAAACAGGAGGTGATAAGTTTGTTTGGAGATAAGTTAAAAAAACTAAGAACAGATAACAACCTTACACAGGATGAACTGGCAGAGAAAATAATGGTTACCAGAACCGCTATATCTAAATGGGAAACCAACAGAGGATATCCCAGCATCGACAGCCTGAAAGAGTTATCAAAACTGTTTGATATCAGCATTGATGAACTGATTCAGGATAGCGATGTCGAGAATAAAAGACAACTTGAGATAGCGAAAAATCGCAAATTTTATTGGGTTGCCATGCTCTTTTTCGCCATCGCAGTGATTACAGTCTTGCTTGCTACAGCCGGCGGATTGCCGTATATGATGCCCGCCAGCGTGATAAGCGTCGTATTATACATCGTGTTTGCTCAAATTTTCAGACAGAAGTCAAAGAATTTGAAAAACAAAAAATAAAATTGAAAACCATGAGGAATTATACATGAATATACCTTACAACAAGCTGTCGGCGTATCTTACAGTCTCCATCGCGTCTTTTGCATATTTATCGGAGTTGATCTTATCAGCGTATTCTTGATTGAGTACAGCTCCGCCTACCACTATTTTGCACCACGGCGCTTGTTCTTTGAGCATTTTTATCGTTTGCTCCATGGCAGGAACCGTAGTGGTCATTAGAGCGCTTAGCCCTGCTATTGGAGCATGATATTCTATGACAGCCTTGACCACTTCTTCAGCAGGGACGTCTTTGCCCAGGTCGATTACTTTAAAGCCGTAATTGTCTAAAAGCAATTTGACTATATTTTTTCCGATGTCGTGGATGTCGCCATGGACAGTTGCGATAACGACAGTGCATTTTTCCACCGCATTTTGCTGTCCGCCTTCTGCCGTGAGCTTTTCCTTGATTACTTCAAATGAACTTTTAGCTGCTTCTGCGCTCATCAAAAGCTGCGGCAAATAAACGGTTTTCTCCTCAAAGCCTTTACCCACTATGTCCAAGGCAGGTATGATTTCTTCTTGAATAATGTCGAGAGCTTCAGCGGAAGAAAGTATTTCCCTGGTAATCTCTGAAGCCTGCTCTTTTAAGCCTTTTACTATTGCTCTTTGAAGAGGAGATTTAAATTCTCCCAGTGAGCTGCCTTGCCCATCGTGCCCTAATGCCTGCTGAGAAGATGATATGGAGGCCGGTTGGGAAGCTGTCGCCGGAGAACTGCATGTTCTGGCAGAAGCTGCTTCTGCGTATCGTGATGTGAACTCTATGTATTGGGCGCAGTTTTCGTCAAGGCCGTGCAGAGCGCAGTAAGCTCTGTAAGACATGAGCATCGGCCAAGAATACGGATTCATTATGGCAGCCGAAAGTCCTCTTTCCATGGCCATGGCAAAGAACGTACTGTTTATGCCGTCTCTTTCCGGAAGGCCGAAGGAAATGTTAGAAACACCCAAGGAAGTATGGCAGCCCAATTTGTTTTTAATAGTTTCGAGCGCTTCCAAAGTAGCAATAGCCGCAGAATTGTCTGCGCTTATAGTCATGGCGAGAGTATCGAAGATGATATCTTTTTTATCTATTCCGTATTCAGACGCGGTTTTCAATATTTTTTCCGCAATAGCTACGCGTCCGTCAGCCGTTTTAGGAATTCCGCCTTCATCCAAGGTGAGAGCCACAACCAAGCCGCCGTATTTTTTGACTAAAGGAAAAATACGTCTCATGCTCTCTTCTTTGCCATTGACTGAATTAATCATGGCTTTTCCGTTATAATACCGGAGAGCCTGCTCCATTGCGTCAGGGTCTGCCGTATCTATTTGCAGAGGCAGGTCTATTATGGCCTGAAGGCTGCACACGGCTTCCTCTAGCATAGAGACTTCGTCTATATCCGGAAGACCTACGTTGACATCCAAAATATGGACGCCTGCATCCTGTTGTCTTACGCCTTCCTGCAGCAAATAGTCGATATCGTGATTTATCAAAGCTTCTTTGAATTTCTTTTTCCCGGTAGGATTTATTCTTTCGCCTATTAACAATGGCAGCGAACCGAACTGTACGGCATGGGTGTATGAAGATACACAAGTGATGTTTTTCTTTGCGACAGGCACAGGTGCGATATTGTCAGTACAAAGCGTCAACTCCTTTATGTATTCAGGGGTTGTACCGCAGCAGCCGCCGGCTATGCGAACTCCTTTTTTTATCATAATTTCCATTTGAGCCGCAAAATCTTTGGCCGAAACATCATACACAGCTTTTCCGTTTTCTTCTTTTGGCAAGCCGGCGTTAGGCTTCAGAAGCACCGGTACGGAAGAGCAATTTAAAAGCTCTTCTATTACAGGTGAAAGTTTGTCAGGACCCAGAGAACAGTTGGCGCCTATGGCATCTGCGCCCATTCCTTCAAGCATGGCTGCCATAGCTGAAGGGGAAGCGCCTGTCATCAATTTTCCGTCCTCTCCGTAAGCGTTGGAAACAAATACAGGAAGGTGGCAGCTTTCTTTGGCAGCCAGCAAAGCCGCTTTAGTTTCATAGCTGTCATTCATGGTTTCTATAAAGATAAGATCCACTCCTTCTGCTGCCCCCAGTGTTATTACTTGGCTGAAGAGGCCGACCGCATCTTCAAAATCCAAATCTCCGTAAGGCTTGAGAAGCTTACCGCATGGTCCGATGTCCAAAGCGATGAATTTTTCCTGAGGAGCAGAAGATGTGTCCCTGGCAGTTTTAGCATTGTTAACAGCCGATTTGACTATCTGCTCCAGCTCTTGATTAGAAAACTTTAAACCATTGGCGCCGAAAGTGTTGGTATTTACCACATTGCTGCCGGCATCGTAATATGAACGGTGAATTTGCTGAATTATCTCAGGATTAGTTATATTCCACCTCTCCGGAAACTCTCCAGGCGGAAGTCCTGCGTCCTGCAGCAAGGTTCCCATTCCGCCGTCAAGATATAGTAGATTATTTTTCATATATTCCAGAATGGACATTTTTACCTCCTTGAAAAAGAACAATCTTGTTTTTTACAGTTTTGACATTGGTCATATGGCTTGCAGCTGCCCTGCTCCATATCGCTTATATCCATTGCGTTGTCTCCGTCTGATTCCGCCGCATCGACGCATTTTGGTTTTACACCTATCAGCGCTGTGACGGATTTGGAAGGAGACATTAAAAGACTGTCGTTAAGAGAAAGCCCGATTTTTCTGTAGCAATCCAAAACGCGGAAAATATCTTTTTGCGCTTCAAGAGGAAAATCACCGTAGCCCGGGCTGAACCTGGGCCTTACTTGACTGCCCTCCCTGGCGCAGCGTTCTCTCATATCGTTATTAAACGTTTCACATAAACTTTCTATTCGCTCAGCTCCGATAGCTTGAAAACATAGAGCTTTTGCCGGAGATAAGCGGCCGTATTTTGATATCAGTCTGTCTATTTCAATGCCTATTGTGGCAGCAAATACTATGATTCTGTCACAGCCTATTAAATTTTTATTTAAGTCATTGCTGTGAGAAATCATAAAAGAAAGGTCTGATTTGCAAGATTCAACGTGTATCGCAAATTGACGATAACATGTCTTATACACCAATTTGGGCAAGACTTCTGATAAACATTCTTCCATCAAAGAATTCACTCTTTCATCAGCTTGCCGAGAGCCCATATAGCATAGTATTTCGCCTTTATCTATTTCCGGTTGCCGGTAAATTTTTGTAAAAATTGATTCTGTCATGATTATCCTAAACTGTGTGTTATAACTTAATCGCTTAAAATATCAGAAAGATTGTTTTTTATCTTTCCAGCCACATCAGGTTTGTTCATAGAGTAAACGTGAACGTTGGTTATACCGTTGGCGTACAAGTCGATTATCTGATCAGTAGCATAAGCGATACCTGCCTGCTTCATCGCTGCCGGGTCAGCGCCGAACTTGTCTACGATGCTTTTGAACCTTTGCGGAACGTAAGAACCGGACAGCTTGAGAGAACGCTCGATTTGATTGGCATTGGTTATAGGCATTATACCGGGAATGATAGGAACGGTAATGCCTGCTTCCCTTATCTTGTACAGGAAATTGTATAGAAGATTGTTGTCAAAAAACATTTGGGTGGTTAGGAACTCACAGCCTGCGTCGACTTTCTCCTTGAGATATTTGATGTCTTCCTTTTGATTGGCGCTTTCCGGATGAACCTCAGGATAACAAGCTCCTCCTATGCAAAAATCCGCGCCGCTTTCTTTTAACTGGCGAACAAGGTCTATGGCGTGTTTATAATGCCATCTGCTTCTGTCCTGCCCTTCCATTTCCGGAGTGAGATCTCCCCTTAACGCCATAACGTTTTCTATACCTGCTTCCTGCATATGGGTTATCATGTCTTTGACGGTCTCTTCTGTGGAAGAAACACAGGTAAGATGGGCAAGGGTAGGAACATTATATAGCTCCTTAATATTTTTAGCTATAGATAGCGTATATTTGCTGGTGCCTCCGCCGGCTCCGTAAGTAACGCTCATGAAGGAAGGCTTCAATTTGGCGATTTCTTCGGTGGCTGTTTTTACACTCTCAAAAGAAGAACTGACCTTTGGAGGAAAGACTTCAAAAGAGAGAGATAACTTTTCACTTTTTAGCAAATTTATAAGTTTCATGATGTTTGTCTCCTTAGTCAGTCGTATATATTGATTATACTACGACATGCGGCGACAGGGCAAGGTTTTAAACCTGCGCTTGAAATTGAAGTAACGTATGATAAAATAAGAAAAAAATAGAGTTCGATTATGGCAAAAGTAGAGTTCGATTATGGCAGAGGAAGAAAGCGGGATGGAATACCCAGCGTCAGACGATTTTTTACCATTTCAGACGAAAAATATTATTATGGGATGTATGAAGACATTGCTTATATGATAATGCCTGTAGATTTTACCAGTGAGATGGACAAAGATATTGCAGAAACCTGCGCCATATATTTCCCGGAAAACAGTGAGAACCGAGAAATGGGCAAACAGTACTTTGCCAGTCTTATAAAGGCCAACGCACCTGAATACACAAATGAAGACATCGAAGAAATCATACAAACTGCCGAAGAAAAACAAGATGATATGAATATAGTAGATGGTGAAAAGAGTCTTAGCTTTATGACCTTCTTATCCGATGATTATCGATATTATACAATAACCAGGATTTATGAGTAGTTTTAACTATATTTTAAAAAATCATAAACAACTTCATTAAATTCTTTTGGCTTGAGCATAGCAAGAGAATGGCCTCCTTTTATAAATACCAGTTTTGAGCCTGGAATATTGGCGGCTATAAGTTCTGTATGTTCGTGTTTGATTATATCGTGGGTTCCTGCGATTACCAGCGTTGGACTGCAAATCTCGGCCAGCTGCGCCGGCTCAATATGGGGGTCGTTTATCATCAGACTTAGAAGTTCTTTTTTGCGGGCAGGCCTGTTTTCGGATTGTCTTAATTCGCCAGACGTATCGGACGACTGGCGATATTTTATTTTTTCCATGCAACATATAACTTTATAAGTCACGGTTGAAAAGACCAAAAAATTTCTTTTCAACCCGGAAGGGTATAGGTTGGCGCCGCTTAATATAAGTTTTTCTGCTTTTTCAGGATGGCTGAGAGCAAAGGCTACAGCGATGTTTCCCCCATCGGAAAAACCGAGAATGTGGGCTTTGTCGATATGCTGCTCCTCCATAAAGAAATAAAGATCTTCTGCCAGCTGTTCTATGGTAAAAGGTTTGTTTCCCCTCGGCGTTTTGCCGTGACCTCTTGTATCTACAGTGATCACTCTGTATTCTCTTGAAAAAAAATCTACTTGTTTTTTAAAATATGATAGATTTTCACCATTGCCATGGAGCATTATGAGAGGGAATCCTGTTCCTTTTTCTTCGTAATTCAGTTTCACGTCCATATGGTGCCCTCCTGCCAAGGATTTTAAAGTAAATTACTTCAATTATAGAGGACTGTATGACGAGTTTTCAATATTTTTTTAAGAAAGTCTCATTATTTTAAATCTAGCAGGTTGACGTCGTTTGAAAAGGAGAGTATACTTGTATACAGGCATATCGGAGCACAGATATGCAAACATACAGACAAGAATATAAATCTTGAAAGGAGGAGCCTAAATGCTTGAAATTTCAAAGAAAACCAATCTATTGGAGCAGAATATTTATAAGTATACCCTGCAAGATGTGGAAGAGCCCAACCTCTACAGGGAGATGTTTGATTATGAAAGCGTACCTAAAATAGCTTTTAACCATCGAAGAGTTCCTATCAATATGCCGGAAGACATATGGATAACTGACACCTCATTTAGAGACGGGCAGCAATCGATGGCTCCGTACACTGTTAAGCAAATAGTGGATTTATATAAGCTTATGACAAAGCTGGGAGGACCTTACGGAATTATACGCCAGTCGGAGTTCTTTATTTATACGAAAAAGGACCAAGAGGCCATAGCCAAATGTATGGAATTAGGTTATAAATTTCCGGAGATAACCACGTGGATAAGAGCTCAGAAAAAAGACTTTCAGCTGGTAAAAGATCTGGAAATCAAAGAAACCGGAATTTTGGTTTCCTGCAGCGATTATCACATATTTAAAAAGATGAAAATGAACAGACGCCAGGCAGTGGATTTTTATCTGGAAACCATAAAGGACGCTTTTGACGCAGGCGTAGTGCCCAGATGTCATCTTGAGGACATTACGAGAGCCGATTTCTACGGTTTCGTAGTTCCTTTCGTCAATGAGATAATGGAATTATCTAACCAAGTAGGAATTCCTGTAAAGATTAGAGCTTGCGATACCATGGGATATGGAGTTCCTTACACAGAAGTGGCTCTTCCGAGAAGCGTTCCGGGAATTATATACGGACTTCAGCACTATGCTGATGTACCAAGCGATATGTTGGAATGGCATGGCCACAACGACTTTTATAAAGCTGTAGCTAACGCTTCTGTTGCGTGGTTGTATGGCGCATGTTCAGTAAACTGCTCTCTTCTTGGTATAGGGGAGAGAACCGGAAATGTGCCTCTTGAAGCTATGGTGTTTGAGTATGCTTCTCTGAAAGGGTCTCTGGACGGAATGGACCCGACAGTGATCACTGAAATCGCCGAATATTTCAAGAACGAGATGGGGTATGAAATTCCGCCGATGACGCCGTTTGTAGGGGAGAATTTCAACGTTACCAAGGCAGGAATCCATGCCGACGGGCTTATGAAGGACGAGGAAATTTATAATATTTTCAACACTTCAAAATTGCTCAACCGTGCGCCAGGCGTAGCGGTAAGCAAGACTTCGGGACTTGCGGGCATAGCTTATTGGATAAACGAACACTTTAAACTTGAAGGCGAGAATAGAGTAGACAAAGACCATCCGCTGGTAGCGATTCTCAAAGACTGGGTCGATGAGATGTATGCAGACGGCAGAACTACCAGCCTGGCCAATCAGGAGATAGAGGATAAGATTAGTCAGCTTGAACAATGGAAGGAGTTGATAAAATGATAGATTATAAATCTGTATCCCTTGCCAACCAAGTGTTTACCGTTATTGAAAACAACATAATAAACGGAGTATATCCTTCAGGAGAAGTTTTGAGCGAAAGCCGCCTCTCCAAGGAACTGGGAGTAAGCCGTACTCCCATAAGAGAAGCTCTGAGAAGGCTGGAGGTAGAAAGGCTTATTTCTTCATCTCCTAACGGTTCCGTGGTGCTGGGCATAACGAAACAAGATGTGGAAGACATGTTTTTAGTTAAAAAAAGTCTTGAACCCGAAGCTTTCAGAAGAGCTGCTGAGAATATAAGCCCGGAAGCCCTTGAAAGGCTAAAACACAATCTTGAAAAACAGGAATTTTATGCGGCCAAAAGAGATTCTGAAAACTTGAAAAATCTTGATACGGAATTTCATGACATAATTTATGAACAAAGCGGAAGTCCGGTGCTTTTTTCCATCCTCTCCCCTAACCATCACAAGCTGCTGAAATTCCGAAAAGCATCTTTGGAAAAAAGCAACAGAATACCTTATGCCTACAGCGAACATGTAGCTATATACAATGCTTTATGTGAAAGAGATGGCGATAAAGTAGCAAAAATGATGATGGAACATGTAATCCATGCGTATGAAAACTTAAACAAGGAGGAAGAATAGATGGGTTTAACAATAGCTCAAAAAATAATAAAAGAACATCTGGTAAGCGGCGATATGATTCCAGGCAGCGAAATTGCTCTGAAAATAGACCAGACGCTGACCCAGGATGCTACCGGAACTATGGCCTACCTGGAATTTGAAACTATGGGAGTTCCTCGTGTGAGGACCGAGTTATCGGTGGCATACATAGACCACAACACTCTTCAGTCAGGCTTTGAAAACGCAGACGACCATAGATTTATCCAGTCTATGGCTAAAAAATACGGACTTTACTTTTCAAGACCGGGCAACGGAATATGCCACCAGGTACACCTGGAACGTTTCGGAAAGCCGGGAAAAACTCTGATTGGTTCTGACAGCCATACTCCTACAGGCGGCGGTATAGGAATGCTTGCCATGGGAGCAGGAGGGCTGGATGTGGCAGTAGCTATGGGCGGCGGAGCGTATTATATCACCATGCCCAAGATGTACAGAGTAAATCTTACAGGCAAGCTCAGACCTTTTGTTACCGCCAAAGACGTAAGCCTAGAAATTCTCAGGATTTTGTCAGTAAAGGGCGGCGTCGGAGCCATCATCGAATGGGCAGGAGAAGGAGTAAAAACTTTGTCTGTGCCGGAAAGAGCAACCATCACTAACATGGGAACAGAGCTGGGTGCCACCACATCCATCTTCCCTTCAGATGAAATCACGAAGGCTTTCCTTGAAGCCGAAGGCAGAGGTCAAGATTTCGTAGAACTTAAGAGTGATGAGGACGCCGTTTACGACAGGATAATAGACATCGACCTTTCTGCTCTTGAGCCGATGATTGCATGCCCTCACAGCCCTGACAACGTGGTCAAGGTTTCCAGCCTCAAAGGCACCAAAGTAGACCAGGTATGCATAGGCTCCTGCACCAACTCTTCCCTGCTGGATATGCTCAAAGTAGCAGCCCTGTTAAAAGGCAAGACTATTCGTCCTGAAGTAAGCCTTTCCATATCGCCGGGTTCAAAACAGGTGCTTTCAATGCTGGCAGACTGCGGTGCTTTGTCTGACATTCTTGCCAGCGGAGCGAGACTTTTGGAATGCGCTTGCGGACCTTGCATAGGTATGGGATTTTCACCTAATTCAGGCGGTGTGTCGCTTAGAACTTTCAACAGAAATTTTGAGGGACGTTCAGGAACAGCAGATGGACAAGTATACTTAGTTTCACCTGAAACAGCAGTAGCTGCGGCTCTTACAGGAGAAATAACTGACCCGACCCTTTTAGGAGAAATGCCTGAAGTAACTATGCCGAAAGCATTTAAGATAGACGACAGCGCAGTAATTCCGCCGGCATCGCCGGAAGAAGCAAAAGAGCTGCCGATCTTAAGAGGTCCTAATATCAAGCCTTTCCCGGACAGCCTGCCGCAGGAAGATACTTTGGAAGCGCCGCTTGTTCTCAAGGTTGGCGACAATATCACTACAGACCATATAATGCCGGCAGGAGCCAAAATTTTGCCTTATAGGTCAAACATACCGCATCTTTCACAGTATTGCTTCGGCGTATGCGACAGCACCTTCCCTGAAAGAGCAAAGGCCGCAGGCCAAAGCATCGTAGTGGGAGGAAACAATTACGGACAAGGCTCTTCAAGAGAGCATGCAGCTTTGGTTCCTCTTTATCTTGGCGTCAGAGCGGTCATTGCAAAGAGCTTTGCCAGAATACATGCAGCCAACCTGATAAATGCAGGAATAATGCCGCTTACTTTTGAAAATACTGATGATTACGATAAGATATCACAAGACGAAACGTTGAGAATTGAACACGTATATGATGGAATGGATGAAGGCAAGATGGTTCTCAAAGATGTAACAACAGGGGCAGAAATACCGCTTTCATGCAGCTTTACTGAAAGACAGAAAGCCATATTGAAGGCAGGCGGACTGCTTAAATATGTAGGACAAGGAAATAAATAAAACTAGTGAAAACAGGAGGTCATCCAATGGATAAGAAACACATAAGCGAAAAAATCGAAGAAGTAACAGAGCGCGCTGAAAGAACTCTCGTAGAGGAAGGCGCAGCATCAGAAGCAGCCGTATATTTTGAAGGACTTTTGAGAGAGCAAATTGCCCGTGCCGAAAGGCTGGCTAAAGCAGAGCCCCCGAAAGACTTTACGGCTCTTGACAAGATAACGATTGGGTTGTGCCCGGGAGACGGAATAGGTCCTATAATTATGAGAGAAACCCGCCGTGTTCTTGAAGCGTTGCTTGCCGATGAGCTTCAATCCGGACGCATTGTTTTTAAAGACATAGAGGGACTGACTATAGAAAACAGAATGGCTCAAGGCAAAGCCATCCCTGACGACGTGCTGGCAGAGCTGAAAAAATGTGACGTAATTCTGAAAGCTCCTACAGAAACTCCTAAAGGCGGAACAATGGAAAGCGCCAACGTAACGATGCGCCGCGAGCTGGACTTGTACGCCAACGTTCGTCCTGTGGCAGTTCCGGAAGAAGGCATCGATTGGATGTTCTATCGTGAAAACACAGAGGGCGAGTATGCTTTAGGAAGCAAAGGCATAGAAATTCCTGGCTTGCTGTCTATGGACTTCAAGGTGACCACTGAAAGCGGAACAAGAAGAATAGCCCGCGCAGCCTTTGAATATGCCAAAAAGAATGGAAAAACCAGCATAGCCATCGTAACCAAAGCCAATGTCATGAAAAAGACCGATGGAAATTTCTCCAGAATATGCCACGAAGTAGCTGCTGATTATCCGGGAATCAAGGCCGAAGACTGGTATATGGACATCATGACTGCAAACCTTATCAAAAAGGACCGCAGAAATCAGTTCCAGGTATTCGTACTGCCAAACCTGTATGGAGATATTCTGACTGATGAAGCTGCAGAAATTCAAGGCGGAGTCGGCACGGCAGGAAGCGCCAACATCGGAGACCAGTATGCTATGTTTGAAGCCATTCATGGCAGCGCTCCTCGTATGATAGAAGAAGGCCGCGGCGATTACGCCAACCCTTCCAGCCTTATCAAGGCTTCGGAAATGATGCTTCGCCATATCGGAATGACTCAAGCAGCAAACAAGCTGGCCAATGCTCTTCGCATCTGTTGTGACACAGAAAAGGCCGTAGTTATAACCAACAACAAAAATGGCGCCAGCTGCAAGGAATTCGGAGACTACGTGATTTCCAAACTATAAAACCGATAAGAACGTTTGAGGGGCTGCCTTTGATTTGAGGAAGCCCCGTTCGTTATATTTGGCACAGATATGAAACATTTAACCCTTATGAAGGTGTTTCCAAATTTACATCAGTATTCCCCAACTCATCTATAGTTATGTTGAGAACATTGAGGATGGCGTCATAGCACGAAGCGGTTTCTGTAGGATTGCCAATATCGGAATTTTCCAACAGTTCTAATGTTTTGAACTTGAGCTGCAACTTTTCTTCTTCGTCTATTCCCAGCTCTTGACTATAAGCGGAATCATCAGAATCTACCAAACATAAAGGCGGAAATACGACGCACCACCAATTTTGGCCTTTACCTTCGCCGAGAGTTATGGTGAGAGCCTCATAGTTGCCTTCAGGGAAATATAAATCGTCGTAATATTTTGCAGGTATATGTTTTATGCCTATGCTGGAACGAGCCTCATAGTCAAATCCTTTGGCGTCTATGACCTCTTGCGCCCACTGCTGTATCTGCGGAAGATTGGTCTTAATATATTCTCGCATTATGTCCGACTGGGATACTTCCTCACCGGAAACGGCAGCTTGGCTTTTTGCCCGGCTTATGGCATTGGCAATTTGATTCTGAACTTTCGCTAAAACATAATTCCTTACTGCCAGCTTTAGCTCCTGGTCTTCACCGGAGTCACTGTTGGCGATTACGTGAAACCGCATTATACCGGGATGCTGATTTATCATACCGTCAGAACCTATGAGCCCTTCTTCTGCTTCTGCATACGATTGGGCTTTATATATCAGAGGAAGGGCTACGAGAGCGGTAATCATCAGCGCGATAAGAATTTTTTCAAACTTTTTGTTTTGAGCTTTTTTATATTCAAACTTATTATCCATAATTTACCTCCTGACAAGAGGATTATGGACAATAATAAGAAAAATATGCATTTATGCTATAATTTAAAATTTTATTTTACAATTAAAAGCTTTTGCCCTGAAATCAAAGTATCATCTTCTAAAAGATTTGTCTGCTTTATGGAATCTATAGAAGTTTTAAATTTCTTAGCTATGTACCAAAGAGTATCCGTTTTTTTGCAAACATAGATGACCATAGGCAGCGGCTGATTGCATGAAGCTCCCTCTTCGAAAGCAGGATTGGTCAAGACCCTGAAAGGTGTAGGCCTCATAACTTCGCCGCATACCAATATTGTAGCGTTGAATTCCAGCTGTTTGCTGTTTATCTTTTCTGCCCAAAGATCTTTTATGTATATTTTATGGCAGACTACTTCATTGCCGATAAGCTGAGGCATAGTGGTCACTACTCTAAATGGAATTTCTTCTTTTATAGTGAAGATTATATCGGCTTCTCCTGATGCAAGGCATATTATTTTCGCAAGAAGCTGTCCCTCAGTAATTATCTTGCCTTGCTCTACCCGGCTTTCTGCACTTACTATGTCAGCAGAAGAATACAGTATTCTTTCGATCTCGTGGCCGCAGCTTTCCAGAGAAAGGATTTCTCGCACTGAAGATTCACTGGCCATGGTGCCGGTGAGAGTTCGGCTGTTTTCCTCAAGAAAATCACAGACGAAGTCTTTCTGCTTGTGATACCCGTCAACGATGATTTCTTTTTCTGTATTCTTGTAAATTTCAACGTAAGTCAGAAGATCTCCTTCAAGACGAAATATGTCTTTGCCGTCTTCATCTTGAGTCAATTTGACTTTTAAATCATGGTCGTTAAAGAAAACATCGCAGCCGCTCCACTGACCGCTCTGTTGAACAGGTATGAACTGAGTAAATTCAACTCTTTCTTGCATCTGATGAATGCAGGAAGCCGGATGAGAGCCTTCTTCGCTCTGATAAACAGAAAAAAGAATGTTAACATAGACGAATCCGTTTACAACAACCTTATCGCCGGTGGACTGTTTATAGTTTTCTATGATGGATAAATCCTGCTTAAGGATGTTTTCGGGGCAAAGGTCATCTTTTGGAAAGAAATCTTCTTTTATAGCCAGATTATCTTTTTTTCGCAGTGCAATGCTGGAAATTTCTACTGTCTCTTTGAGCATTTGAATTTCCTCATCAACAAGGCCCTCAAAAATATCTACTTTCTTGTCTATGTATTCTCTTGCGGTTATTGTCAGGGATATTTTAACTCTGAACTTTCTTTCGTTTATGACCATATAGTCGATTTTTTCTATGGAGCATTCCAGAATCATAGTTGCTCCGGCTGACAAAGAAGTATGCCATTGCTCCTTAAAGGATACTCTTGTCTGAATAGGAATTATCGGGCAGTTGCCCTCCTGCCGCTCAGGAAGATACAGAGTCTGAAGATGGATTTCCCCTGAAAGGCTGATGTAGTCATCGTTTTTGACGACTTGCTCCACTTCCCTGCTGGAAAGGTAGCTTTTTCCGTCAATTAAGAGGATTTCCTTTAGGTCAGGCTTAGTGTCCGGCACAAGAATATCTTCCTCTACTGTTATGGTTGTTTTCGGCTTTTCTCTTATGTTGGTGACTTGAACAGGTGAATAAATAGCCCCTTTAGTTATAGGGACTACAGTTCGCTCCTCAATTTCCTTGGCAGGAACAAGAGCGTAATCCGGAATATCGTTTTCGTATGTCATAGTTTTCCCCTTTCCAAACTTGGTATTGGTACAAATGTATTCAAATTTGAGGGGATTTATGATTCTGACAAGGTGAATATTAACTGTTTAATCGGTCAAAAGCTCCAGAAGCTTGTCTAAAATTATATGCGCAGCTTCTTCTTTATCCATCATAGGGAGTTCTTCTACAAGTTTTTCAGTTATGATGGTTACGATATTAGTGTCTGTTCCAAAGCCTGAGCCAGAGACCTTCAGCGAATTGGCGCATATCATATCGCAATTTTTAGAAATCAGTTTTTTCTGAGAATTTGCCAGCAGATTTTCTGTTTCCATGGAAAAACCGCAAATAAGCTGTCCTGCTTTCTTATGCTCGCCAAGAAAACTGAGAATATCGCGAGTGCGCTTAAGAGGAATAGACATATCGCCTTCGGTTTTTTTTATTTTATTATCCGCAATAGTCACGGGAGTATAATCTGCCACTGCAGCGGCCTTTACAATGATGTCCTGCTCGCCGCTAATCGATGTGACAGCTTCGAACATTTCGGCGGCGCTGGTGACAGGAATGCGCTTAACAAACATAGGAGCTTCTGTTTCAAGATGCCCATGAACAAGAGTTACTTCTGCACCCCTTAACATGGCGGCATTGGCTATGGCACATCCCATCTTGCCGCTGGAGTGGTTAGTTATGAAGCGCACAGGATCTATGGATTCTCTGGTGGCGCCTGCTGTAACAAGAATCTTTTTTCCTGCTAAATCTTTTTTGCAGGCAATTTCTTTTAAAATATATTGCAGGAGCACTTTTTCATCAGGCATTCTGCCGTCTCCGCTGTCTCCGTTGGCCAGCATTCCTGAATCAGGCGGTATTATTTCATAGCCAAATCTTATGAGCTTGTCCATGTTGTCCTGGACTATCGGATTGTGGAACATATTGTGGTTCATTGCCGGTGAGATTATCTTTTTACATGGACAGGCCATAACTGTGGTGGTGAGCATATCATCAGCGATGCCATTTGCGATTTTCCCAATGACATTGGCCGAAGCGGGAGCAATCATCACCACATCAGCTTTTTTAGCTAAGGCCACGTGTTCAACACTGTATTGAAAATTCCTGTCAAATGTGTCTATGAGACATTTATTTGATGTAAGCGATTCGAAGGTTATGGGATTTATAAAATTTGTAGCGTTTCGTGTCATCAAGACTTGAACATCACATCCAAGTTTTTTAAGCATTCGCGCAAGATTAGGTATTTTATATGCGGCGATGCTTCCTGATACTGCCAAAACTACGGTTTTTCCTGTTAACATATGTGGTTCCTCCTGATTTGGGATTTCACTTAACAGTATAACATAAATTTTAATCGACCCATAGGTTTTTTGAAGGTGCAGGAACTAGGTGCAGGAACTAGACAAAAGAATGGAGCATGCAGCAAATTCGAAAGCTGGCATAGAGGCTTGAAAAAAATAGTGCATCAAATTTGACGGCGTGGTATAATGTACGCGTATGATTACACGGCTTGGCTGTGAAAATTAATATAATAAGAGGAACGAAAGATGATTTTAGCAATAGATATAGGAAATACTAATATTGTCATGGGAGCTTTTGAAGGCGAAGAAATAATTTTTAGAGAAAGGATGGCAAGCAGTCAAAAAACTACTGATTTAGAGTATGCCGTAATTATAAGAACTGCTCTTGAGATGAACAAAATTACAACTGAAATGATTACGGGCGCAGTGATGTCTTCAGTGGTGCCATCCATAACCAATACTTTTAAAAGGGCTGTTGAAAAACTTACAGATGCCAAGATTATAGTCGTAGGCCCCGGTGTCAAGACCGGGCTGAAGATACTTATTGACGACCCGGCTCAATTAGGCAGCGATTTGGTGGTAGATGCGGTTGCAGGAGTGGCAGAATACCCGACACCTCAGATAATAATCGATATGGGTACAGCTACGACATTTTCGGTGATCAGCAGTGAAGGCAGTTACTTGGGAGGCGTAATAAGCACAGGAATGGCGGTTTCGGCGGAGGCCTTGTTCAATAGGACTTCTCAGCTGCCTAGAATAAGTTTTGACAAACCTAAGAAAGTAATAGGAAAAAATACAGTTGATTGTATGAAAAGCGGCATAATGTACTCAACGGCGTGCAGCATAGACGGAATGATTGAAAAACTGGAAGAAGAGCTGGGTGAAAAGTGTACAGTAATAGCTACAGGAGGTCTGGCAGGAGTGGTCACTCCGCTGTGTAAACGAAAAATAATTCTTGATGATGATTTAATGCTCAAAGGATTGGCTTTGATATATAGCAGAAACTGCAAAGGAGAAAAGGGAGAAAACATATGACAAGCATAATCATTTATCTTGCTATCAGTATGCTTTTCGGCATCATTTCTTGCTTTTTCGGCAGAAAGTTGTATTTCCCCATAATGATGCTGACCGTCTTTATTGCTGTTGTATCTATTTCATTCTCTTTATTTGATTTTACAGCAGAAGTCGTGGCAATTACTTGCATTGTAGGAATTATCGCGGCATTGCTGGCAAAATTTATATACAAGCTGGGCGTTTTCCTTATGGGATGCCTGCTTGGAGCGAGCTTTGGAAATTATCTTCCCTTGCTGCTCCCTCAGCTAAATGAAGAGTATTATAATTATATAGTCATCATTGTAGCTTTAATTATAGGCTTTTTTGCACTAAAGTGGTGTGACGTTCTCATCATGGCTTCTACTGCTTACAATGGCGCCAGAATTATGGCTGCGCCACTGCTTTTCATAGTTACTGAATTTAACAGGCTGGAAAGCTATGTACTGGCGGGCAGCGGCAATTCATCGGCCCTATATTTAGGTCAATACCTTAATGGAGATTTTTCTACACAAAACGCTAATACGCTGATGATATTGACGATAATCATCGGTGTTATCGGATTCATCTGTCAATTCAAGGCTGACAAAAAGCGTTAAAACAAAAGTTTTGTGCCAGCCGTCTCAAAAGAAAAACTCTATGCTATCTGATAAGATTTGCATAGAGTTTTATTTTTTAATATTTTATATTTACCGTATTGGCGCTTTAGTCTGCAACATATGGAAGAAGTGCAACGATTCTTGCTCTCTTGATAGCAGTAGTCACTTCTCTCTGGTGCATAGCGCAAGTGCCTGTAATTCTCTTAGGTAAGATTTTGCCTCTTTCGGTTACATATTTTTTAAGTTTTTCAACATCTTTGTAATCGATGGTTTCTGTCTTGTCAGCGCAGAATTGGCAAACTTTCTTTCTTCTCATTCCGCCACCACGTCTTTTTTCCATGGCTGTTATCTCCTTTCTGCTTTATTAGTAATTAGAATGGGATGTCCTCGTCTATGGCAGAAAATCCTGTAGGCGCGTCATCGATTCTTGAACTTTGTGATGATGAGCTGCTTCCCTGGCCTCTGTCACCCCACTCCAAAAATTCAACTCTGTCGGCTACGACATCTGTAGTGTATACGGTCACGCCGTCTTTGTTAGTGTAGCTGCCTGTCTGCAGTCTTCCCTGAACTCCGACCAACCTGCCCTTTGCCAGGAACTTTTCGCAGTTTTCTGCTTGCTTGCCGAACACTGTAACTCTTGGAAAATCAGTTTGCCTTTCCCCTCCTGCTCTCACAGGTCTATCGATGGCAACGGTAAACGTAGCAACAGCCATCTGTGTGCCTGCGGTATAACGCAGCTCAGGGTCTCTTGTAAGTCTACCGATTAAAACTACACTATTCATTCTACACCTCTCTTATTTCTCGTCCATATTAACGATAATGTGTCTGATAACGTTATCTGAGATTCTAAGCCTTCTGTCCAGTTCCTTAGGCAGAGTAGCGTTGCCTTTGAAATCAACTACTACATAATAGCCCTCTTCTTTCTTATCAATTGGATAAGCAAGCTTTCTCATTCCCCAAACATCAACTTTCTCAACTTCGCCGTCAGCAGCAATGATCGACTGAACTGTTTCTACTGTCGTATCCTTTGCAGCATCTTCTAAAGCAGGATCGATAATGAATGTAACTTCATAGCTTCTCATTTTTTTCACCTCCCTATGGTCTATATGGCGGCAGTTTTCCTGCCGCAGAGATTTTGCACAAAAACTCGTGCTTATTAATTATACTACAATTTTTAGAATTTGCAAGCATTTTCTTGGCAAGAAGATAGCCAGCGCTGAAGTGGAAAGCCATAGCTAAGGGCAAGACCGGGGCGCAGCGGCTTTCCAAGTTTTTAGGTGACATTTCATTTTGTATACTTTTTTGCGAAAATTTGATGCAAAGTATCAAAAAAGTAAGGGGGTATAAAAATGAAATCCAAATCAAAATTAATAGCACTTGCAATGACTGCTGCACTTATGCTCACTGTTTTTACCGCGTGTTCAAGCGAAAGCAGCGATGATTCATCTACTACCGATGACAGTTATGACGAAAGTACCTCTTATGAAGAAACGTCAAGCAGTTCTGGAGAAACGTCAGATGTTACGGATGTCATAGGTGAGGTCACTTATAAAAGCTCTTCTTGTTTAGTAATGAGCGTATATGAAGCAGCCGGAAAATAGACGATTATGCTGCTCTGGACACATAATCACTGACCGATACAGAGACCTATGAGTCTGTAAATATTGATTCAGGAACGCAACAGGTAATAATCTTAACGTAAGCTATAATCATCCCTTTGAAAAGAACTATTTCAAACTGAAGAGTTTCTCTTCTATAGTCTGAAATAGCTCTTTTTTTAAAGCTTTTTTTTATTCCCACAGAACCTGAGGGTATTTGCCGGAATTTTTCATGGCTTGTATAGCCTTGACCACACTGTCCTTATCTTCCTTATAAGTGACCCCATACCATTTGTCGCAGGATTTTAACACTTTTACGTCTGCATGCTCCTCCTGAATCAGCCGGTCTACTACTGCCGGCAAAAAATACTCTCCTTTTTGAGGGTTTTCTGCCATAGCCTTGTCCAGAAAATCAGGGAAACGGCTCCAAAGTTCATTCATCATAGAAGGTGTGAATCCCCAAAAATTCATTGATACTATGGTGCCGGGAGCAAGTTCATGCCACGATAAGCCGTCATCTTGCGTAAATACGATTTTTTTATCTTGCCACTGAATCTTTGTGCGTTCTGTAATGCTGGTTAAAAATCCGTCGTCTGAAGTTTGGCATACGCCGCGGGATACATAACCGTTTTCAGTAAGGGTATTCTCTATCTGATAGCCTACCATACAATATTGATATTTAAGGTTGTCTTCTGCTGAAGCTAAGAAGGCATATATTTGCTTGAATGCGTCGGGACCATAATAGTCATCAGCGTTTATTACAGCGAAGGGAGCGTCGGCCAATTTTCTTGCAGAGAGGACTGCATGACCGGTTCCCCATGGCTTTTCCCTGCCAACAGGAACTGAATAGCCCTCCGGCAGGTCGTCAAGTTCCTGAAAGGCATACTTTACATCTATGAATTTGCCTGCCCTCTCGTCTATAAGTTTTCTGAAATCTTTTTCGTTTTCTTTTTTTATTATAAATATGACCTTTTCAAAGCCTGCGGATATAGCGTCATAAAGGGAAAAATCCAATATGATTTCGCCGGCGCTGCTTACAGGTTCTATTTGTTTCAATCCTCCAAACCGGCTGCCCATGCCTGCCGCCATAATTACTAAAATAGGTTTTTTCATCGGTATCTTGCTCCTATAAAATTTTTATCGTTTCTATTTTATAACAACTTTACCGGTGCCGCAAGATTATGTATAATTAAAGTATATTCATATTTGACAACAAGACGATATAGAGAAAGGTGGGGCAAGATGTTAAAAACTATGGAACAATCGGAAAGAGATACTGTGTTAGCAGTGGCAGATCTTATGGTAACAGCTGCAAAAACAGCGCCTAAGGGAAGCGGAAAAGATACTGTGGTTGCAGCAGTAGTAACAGGAGAGGAAAAAGAACGCCTTTCTCAGGCTATGAGAGAGCTTGGCGAAGAATATAAAGAAGATTTTATCATCAGAGACGCAGGTAATGTGGCTTCCAGCATATGCGTAGTGCTCATAGGATGCAAAGACACGCCTTTCGGCCTTGACAACTGCAGCATGTGCGGATTTAAAAACTGCGCGGAAATGAAAAAAGCCGGCACAAACTGCGTGTTTAACGTGACCGACCTGGGTATCGCCATAGGCTCTGCAGTTTCAGTAGCCGCAGATAACCGTATAGATAATCGTGTTATGTATTCCGCAGGTAAAGGGGCTATCAAAATAGGCTTCTTACCGAAAGAGGTGAAAGTATGCTATGGCATACCGCTCAACGCAACTTCCAAGAGCATCTATTTTGATAGGGGACCCGGATCTGTCCTGCGATAGGTGTGTGTTTATAAATAAGAACTTATTTAAATTGAGCTCTTATATAATGAAGTATAACAGATAATAACGTCAAAATTTTTGTATAAAAATACAAAAATAAGCGTCGAATTTTGTAAAAAATATAAAAAACCGACTTGCTAAAGCCGGTTTTTTATATTATTAATTTATAAAAACTCGTTAAGCATATATATCTTTATAGCGATGGACAAATTTTCATTAAATTCTTTTTCATTGCTCTTTTTATCGAGAAGCTGGTGCATTTTTGATAAGCGATATCTTACTGTATTTTTGTGACAATACAGAGCTTTAGCGGTTTTATCCAAATCTCCGCGGCATAGAGTGTACACTTTGGCCGTATGCAAAAGTTCCTCATTGCCACTTAGCAAAGGAGCCAAATATTCTTTCATATATTGAATTACCCAAGGGCTGTTTATTTCAGGTGCTACAAGGCGGTAGATGCCTATTTCTTCATATAACCGAACAGGAGCGTTTTCAATGGTTGCAATATTTTTAGCCCAAAACGCTTCTCTTATGACCTTTCCGAAGCCTTCATCAATCTGTCTTATAGAACTTATACCGCAGTAAACTTTAGATTTGTCTATTTGGAACGCTAAAGTTATGTCTTCAAATAACGCGTCAAAACGATTTTTATCTGCTTCATCTTGGCTTAATATAATAAAATAACTGTTGTAATATTTACAAAAGGCTGCCTTTTTGCTAAATTTTTCAAAATTCTGCATTCTTTTCACAAAAGCAGTGACTTGTTCTTCGGAAGAATGCAGAGAATCCTTTATGCAAACAGCTCGTATAAATTTTTTTAAACGGATATTAACCTTTTTGCATAGAACAGCTTCTTCCTTCAGCGACATGTCTTGTTTTATCACTCGAACAAAATCAGATTCTATAGCAGAAATATCAGCAGCCTCATCAAGAGCCTGTTTTATAGAAAAAATTATATCTTCGAAATATTCATCTCCGCCGAATTCCAACAGCGGAAAATCGTTAGCGTTGGCAAAATCCACAACCTCTTTGGGAAGCTCTTTTATTATTACGGTTTTATATGCCATACAGCTGACATTTAATTCATGAAGCTTCTTTACGGCGTCAATGATGAGATTCGGATTATCCTTTGCAAAAAGCAGGCTGGTAAGGGCGATGCTGTTTCCATCAAAGACGTGGTCTCTTGAAATATCAATCCCCTGAACGAACTCAAAATCCAGGATTTCGGCGGCTTCTACAGGTTTATCAAGGCCTCCGGCACCGGCTATCAATTTAAATTGACTGAAGGTAGAAATATTGAACAAATCTTTTACAGTAAGCTTCATAATCCTGCACTCCTTACCATAATGCTTGGTTTATTTTGAAAACATAGGTGTAGAAAGATAACGGTCTCCGGTATCAGGAAGGAAGGCTACTATGTTCTTTCCCGAATTTTCTTCGGCCATAGCGAGGGTGACAGCAGCGTGAATTGCGGCGCCTGACGTTATTCCGACCAAGATCCCCTCTTTTGTAGCCATAAGCTGTCCTTTCTGATAAGCATCATCTTCTTTAATCGTAATGATTTCATCATATACAGATGTGTCTAAAACAGAAGGAACAAAATTAGCGCCAATACCCTGAAGCCCATGAGGTCCCGCTTTCCCGGAAGAAAGCAGCGGAGACGCGGCAGGCTCAACTGCTACAATTTTTACATTTGGCTTTTTTTCTTTTAGATATTTGCCAACACCGGTTATGGTGCCTCCTGTACCTACACCGGCCACAAAAATGTCGATATTTCCGTCAAGAGCTTTATAAATTTCAGGGCCGGTAGTCTCATAATGAATCTTTGGATTGGCAGGGTTGTCAAACTGACCCGGTATAAAACTGCCCTCTGTCTGCGCAGCCAGTTCGTTGGCTTTGTCTATAGCTCCCTGCATGCCTTTTTTCCCTTCTGTAAGAACTAATTTGGCGCCATAGGCCTTAAGCAAGTTTCTTCTCTCAATGCTCATAGTTTCCGGCATGGTCAAGATTACTTCATAACCTTTTGAAGCGGCGACGGAAGCCAGCCCTATACCTGTGTTTCCGCTAGTCGGTTCAATTATAACTGCGCCGGGCTTTAGCAATCCCTTGGCTTCGGCATCCTCAATCATGGCGAGACTGATTCTGTCTTTGGCGCTGCCTGCAGGATTAAAGCATTCCAGCTTTCCGTAGATTTTAGCTTTTAATTTATAAGCGCATTCAACAGAATGAAGTCTTACAAGAGGAGTGTTTCCGATAAGTTGTCTGATGTTATCATAAGAGTTCATTTTTTCTATACATCCTTTCCAAAATCAGTATGGATATTGCTAATATCATCGTGCCTATCAGCATGCCGCACGCCACGTCTGTTATCCAATGCACACCCACATAAAGCCTGCTTGGACCTATTAGAAGTGCCAGAACAGTGCATATTACGGTGAGAACAGTTCTAAGCTTTTCATTATGGCAATTCTTTCTTATCAAATAAAGCAGAAGCCCATAAACTATGACGGAAGAAACGGAATGCCCGCTGGGAAAAGAATAGCCGCCTTGTTCCACCAGATGAAAAGCCTCATCAGGTCTTGCTCTGAGAAATAGATTTTTCAAAGGCTGATATATCGCAACGCCTGTAATTGCTGCCAGAGAAACAGGAAGACCGTATTTTTTTCTACTTGGGAGCAAGAGAAGAATGGCACAAAGCACGATTATAGTGTTAGTATCTCCCAAATGGGTCAGACCGATTACTATAACGTTTAAAAAATCATTTCTTATGGACACAAACCAGTCGCGTACTGCAATATCGACGGAAAATGGTTTAGTGTCGCCTGCATATATTAGCAGACAAATGCAGATCGATAAAACTAAGGCCGCTGCGGCTATGGCTGTCAACGCATATGTTTGTTTTTTACTGTTATTCATCCGATTTTCTCCTAATATCCTTTAATCAATTATATACTTTTTTTGTGGAAAATACTATATGATTTATGTTATATTGTTTTATATGCTTAAGAGGCATTTATGTATTAGGAGGAAGCCAAATGAAACTTTTGAACAATATATTAGGATTAGGATATATCGCATATACCTTATTTACAATAAGAAGGTATAAGAAATTAATAGAAAGGTTAAAACAAGAAGGCAGAAAGGAAGAACAGAGACAGGCCATAGCCGAAGTGTGCCATATATGGTCAGATAAGGTGGCAAAACATTTTAAAACAAATATAAAAGTCATCAATCCGGAAAATCTGCCGGAAGAAGGTCCTTGCGTATATGTTTCAAATCATCAATCCTATGCGGATATCCTGGTTTTATTAAATGTGATAAAGCACCAGACCGGCTTTATAGCAAAAGAAGAGCTGGCAAGCATACCGGTGTTTTCTAAATGGATATTGAGGATAGGAAGCTTATTTATCCTGAGGGGCGACGCGAGGGAATCGCTAAAAACCATCAGCGAAGGGGTGGATATGATAAAAGACGGATATTCATTGGTAATATTTCCTGAAGGAACAAGAAGCCGCGGCGGCCAAATGGGTGAATTTAAACCAGGAAGCCTTAAACTTGCCACCAAAGCAAAGACTGTCGTAGTACCGCTTACTATTAACGGCAGTTATAAAATGTATGAAGAGCCGGGTCAGATAACTAAAAACGTCACAATCGAAATTACTGTTCACAAGCCTGTAGATACATCGCAGATGGATAGAAAAGAGTTGGCTGGACTTAGTGAAGTTTTGGAAGAAACAATAAAAAACGCTTTGCATTAGAGAAAAGTTAAACGCAAAAAATAATAAAGCCGCGCTGTTTAGGCGCGGTGAGATAAGAAAACAAGCAAAAAGTCTTAAATCATCGCGTTTTAAGGGCAGCGGGCAAACAGGTTACAACTGAATAACCGAGCAAAAGGGGCGTTATCGCAAGATAGCGTCCCTTTCTGCATATAGCCACGCCACAGATCAAAAGTCTGTGGCGTTTTTTTATGCCCGCAGGAAAGGAGGCGCAGCCGGAATGTATTTTACAAACGGCGAAAAGCGGGCGTTTGAACTGCTCATGCAGCAGAAGCCGGGATTTGACCGTTTTCAATCCGGCTGTACCGTAGGTGATGAAGATTGCTGCACTTGCCGTTTCTACCGCCCGCAATGGAAATATGAGTTTTGCGTTTTCAAAGAGTGTCCCTATTGCCCCGGCAAAAGGACACGGAAAACGACTGCCAGCATGGACAAATAGACGCGAAAAAAACCTTGTTTCATGCGGCTTTGCAGATACGAAACAAGCGCAGGCCGATACTTCATACCGAAAAGCGCAAAATCGGCTTTCTAATTGTCCACGCAGACCGAGAAAGGAAGTGATGAAATGTCAACAGTTTTTCGAGTGGAAAAGCGGCAAGGCTATACCATTATGAGCAACCACCATTTGCGAAACGCCGAGTTGACCTTAAAGGCAAAGGGGCTTTTATCACAAATGCTGTCTTTGCCCGAAAACGGGGATTACACCTTAAAGGGCTTATCCCGTATCAATAAAGAAAGCATTGACGCGATTCGTACCGCAATATGGGAGTTGGAACGGGCGGGATATATCACCCGCAAGCAAGGCCGCGACGAAAAAGGGAAAATGACTGCCATTGAATACACCATATATGAGCAGCCGCAGGAAAAGGCCGCTTGCCCGCAGTTGGAAAATCCAATACCGGATAACCCGATGTTGGAAAATCCGACACCGGACAACCCGACGACGGAAAATCCAATGCAAATAAATAAAGATATATCAAAAACAGATTTACAAAAAACAGATTTCATCAATAACAGATCCATTCCTATCCTATCCCCTAACCCCTTTCCCTTGGAGAGTACGGCAGAGCCGGAACGGAAAGGAACGGAAGCGAAAAGCAATAGCGCAGTAGAGATTTATCGGGAAATTATCAAGGACAATATCGAGTACGATCATCTCATTCAAAACCGCAGCGTTGATGTGGAGCGTCTGAATGAGATTGTTGAAATCATGCTGGAAACCGTCTGTACTGCCCGAAAGACAATCCGCATTGCCGGGGACGACTACCCCGCCGAACTGGTAAAGTCGAAGTTTTTGAAACTGGACAGCAGCCATATTGAGTATGTTTTTGACTGCCTGCATGAGAATACCACCAAAGTACGCAACATCAAGCAGTATTTGAAAGCCGTACTTTTCAATGCGCCGAATACGATAGGCAACTACTATTCCGCGTTAGTCAATCACGATTTGTACGGCGGCGAATGAGCATAGCCGCAGTTCATCGGGAAAGGAGTTGAGATACCTTGCAGGAAGAAGTAACCCAAAAAGTGATTGCCTTATCGATCAAAGCGGCAAAATTGGACGCGGCGGTACTGCAAAAGGCACTAAAAATAGCTTTGGAGCAGATAAAAAAGCAACATGGAAAACCGAAACGCGGCAAACAGACCATGCGGCAACTTACGAAATCGGGGGAACAGGTTACAAATATCAAAATCACCGACCAGAATATCAAAGCCTTTGACCCTATCGCAAGGAAGTATAGCCTTGACTACCATGTGAAGAAGATCGAGGGCGGCGAAGTCCCCCGTTACCTTGTTTTCTTCAAAGGCAAGGATATTGACAGCATGACCGAGGCTTTCCGGGAGTTTAGCACAAAGAAACTCAACCGGGAGAAAAAGCCCTCTATCCGTAAAGCACTTACAGCGGCCAAGGAAAAGGCAAAGCAACTCAACCAAAGCCGCGATAAGGTTAAAAATATGGATCGGGGGCGGGCGTTATGAAAAATCTCGATTTGAAAAAACTGCTTATTCTCAATCTTCCCTATGTGCTTTTCGTCTATCTCTTTGATAAAGTCGGGCAGGCGGTACGCCTAACCCCCGGCGCGGATATGTCCGAAAAGGTTTTGAACATTGCACAGGGATTTGTCGCAGCCTTTGAAAACGCCTTGCCGAGTGTTCACCCGCTGGATTTGCTTGTCGGCATTGTCGGCGCGGTGCTGATCCGGCTTGTTATCTACACCAAGGGGAAAAATGCGCGAAAGTACCGCAAAGGGGCAGAATACGGATCGGCGCGTTGGGGCGGCAAGGCCGATATTCAGCCTTACATAGACCCGGATTTCCAAAACAATATCATTTTGACGCAGACAGAACGGCTTACCATGTCCAGCAGACCGCCAAAACCGCAATATGCAAGAAATAAAAATGTGGTAGTGATCGGCGGCAGCGGCAGTGGAAAGACAAGGTTTTTTGTCAAGCCGAACTTAATGCAAATGCACTCGTCCTATTGCGTTACCGATCCGAAAGGTACAGTTTTAATCGAGTGTGGGAAGATGTTGCAGCGGGCGGGTATAAAATCAAGGTGCTAAACACGATCAATTTTTCAAAGAGTATGCACTACAACCCCTTTGTCTATATCCGCAGCGAAAAAGATGTGCTAAAACTCGTCAATACCTTAATTGCCAATACCAAGGGCGAGGGGGACAAAAGCGCAGAAGATTTTTGGGTAAAGGCAGAACGGCTTTTGTATTGTGCGTTGGTGGGCTACATCTGGTACGAAGCCCCCGCCGAGGAAATGAACTTTATTACCCTGTTGGAACTTATCAACGCCAGCGAAGCCCGCGAGGACGACGAAGAATATCAAAGCCCCGTCGATCTGCTCTTTGCCGAGTTGGAAGAACGGGAGCCGGAACATTTCGCGGTAAAACAGTACCGAAAATACAAATTGGCGGCGGGTGTTGTATGCTCTAAAAGACTTCTTAA
>ULQC01093621.1_pt1 | contig 64340 bp, 50 predicted proteins | sample 1954091 | NCBI WGS metagenome assembly ULQC01 (sample SAMEA4835645, study PRJEB28245) | human gut metagenome | biome: gut microbiome; material: fecal sample | place: Denmark | collected 2008
AGTGTGGTATAATTCAAATGTTTTGAACTTGCTTGGAGGTGTCAAATTGTCTGATAATACATTATATGAATACGATTCAAAGTCTAAGCTTGATGGTAATGACGGTGTTTACTTTCGTATCCCCAAAGAGGTTATCGTCAACAACGATTCAAATGATATGCTTATCACGACATTTATGTTCTTTGCCGTGAGAAGGGGTCTGGATGATAAAGTGGTGTTCAATATCAACTGGATGGTCAAGTGGCACGGTAAGAACTCCGATAGGCACAGTCGCGGTATAAACTCCAAGTTCGCATCTGCCGTGAACGACCTTTGCGATCTTGGCTACTTGTCTCTTGATGGCGGTATCGAGAATACCAAGATGTGCATTGCCGAATTCAACACCAAGAAAGTAAAAGACGAATGTGATGGTGATTATTTCGCAATTGTCTATCTTGATGAGTATGAGAAGATTATGGAATATGACACCAAGAGCAAATATGTGAACAACGATATCCTGCTTCGTGTATACGCATACCTTAAGATGAATATACGAAATAGGTCGAATAGGCTGTCAAACGAAGATGCCTGTCAGGAGAATCCAGTTGAAAGCAGAAGAACAAAGAAACCAGAAGTCATGAATATGTTCTATTGTGATGAAGCCGAGGAGGTTGGTGTTTCAGAAAGGGCAATGTCGCAGGCGGTAAAGGTGCTGCATGAACTTGGGCTTCTCTATTATGAGCCGCTGCCGAGGGTTAAGGTTAACGGCAAGTGGAGAACTAACCACACCCTCGTGTGCAACATGTACAAGCGTGAGAACGGCTATCTGATGACTTGCGGCGAGAACTACTATATGCGTGAGATTTCAAACAAGAAGAAGCTGCTGATGAAGATTGGGATGATATAGAATGCTTGAAAATAATGTAAAAATCTTCTTTACTTTTAACTGATAATGTTATATGCTATGTATTGAAGTTAGGTTTTTCTATTTAAGAAGGTGTATCTGATATGAACCTCATCTGCACTCTCATCGTTTGCGCAATCGTCTATGCGATCTGCAATTAATCGATAACGTATCTTGTATCGGAATAGAATCAGGAGGTGATAACGTGCTTGACAAGCAGATAGACATCTACTCCCTAGACACTGGGAATTTTTATGACAACAGAGAGTCCTCCCTTCACTGGCTCAACCACAAGTTGAGAAGCGAAAGGAATCAACTGCTGAATGGCGCTGTTATCAAAGGCAATGACGGCAAGACAAAGAAAACAATAGTCGGTGTTCGAAACATTGAGTCTAAGTTTGAGTCTTACGGTGTTGACAAAGATGGTCTTACATCTATTGCTAAGGATGAATATGATTTTTCTTTGTTTGGAGATGACGCAAAAGAACTAAATGAACTTGGTTGCGAATATCGCAGACTGAAGAATCTCGTATCTATGAAGAACGCAAAGATAGGCGAGACTAAGGAAGAGCTGCTTGCCCTTCTGTCAAATAAGGTTGAAGCCAATATCGCGTCAAACGGTAGACACCACATCAGAAAGCTTCGTGATAATCAGGTGTCCGAAAAGAACATCATCTCGGTATTCGATTCATATTTCACAAGAACTATCGGTGCCAAACCAGATGAGCTATGCGAAGACTTTATGGTTATTCAGGTCTATTATTTCGATATGATTAAAGACTTGATTTACAATGGTTTCGAATACAACGGCGAGAAGTATATTTACTTCACCTCTTCTGCTGGGCAGATTCGCACAAAGAAATGCGTATTCGTCAAAGAGTCAACTTGGAAAAAACATGAGAAGACGATTATGTGCGGGTTGACGATTGACGATATCAATGCACATGGCGGTAACAATCCCAATAAGCATCTTGCTTATATGGCGCTTGCAAATTCTGCAACCGATGTATGGAATGAGTTCGACATTGACAAGGCCATCGTTATCGATGATTTTGAGACTGATGTTATTGGTACATATGATTTAATTGACGATGCGGACTACTCCATCAAGAGGATAACTGGTGATGTGCCTATCCCCCATACTGATGGAGCGGGAATGATGTTGCCTTGCCTTGGTAGAAATCGTATGGTTAGGCTACCGTGGGTGAAGGGTCTTCTTGGTGCTTTTGATTTTAAGAAGTTTATCGAAGTGAATGAATGCTCTCCTGTTATCAAGGATATATATGGCAAAGAGCATGACATCATTGATGAGGATATTCAGATTATCTTTACCAAATCTCAGTTTAAGATGAACAAATATTATGAATCTTGGGATCAATACAAGGAGATGTTCAAGAGATATGGATGTACGGCTGGCATAACTAATGTCGAGGAAGAGCGTATCAAAGATGCTACTATCAATTATCAGATGCTTCAGACATTGACTGATGTTACTGATGAGGAGCTTGCAGATATTGCCTTCCAGTCAACAAATAAGCTTGAGAACTTATGCGGCTCCGTTGAGAGTATCAAGGATGTATTCGGTGCAACGCCGTATAATACAAATAAAACCGCGTTTCAAAAGGCCATCGACCTATACCCTGCCTTGTTGAATGATGAATATGCCAAGTCTCAGTTGAGAGATATCAAGGATAGCATGGTCAAAAGATTTAAAGCTGGAAAGCTGAAGGTTCATGGCAAGTATACATTTTTACTTCCAGACTTCTATGCTGCTTGTGAGCATTGGTTTATGGGCAAAGATAATCCTGATGGCTTGCTTGAAGACGGAGAGGTGTTCTGTTGGTTGTTTAGAAAAGATGAAAAGCTTGATTGCCTTCGCTCTCCTCATCTTTTCATGGAACATGCCATTAGAAAAAATGTTGCCTGCTATGTGTATGGAGATAGAAAAGATAGTGTTAGAGAGTGGTTTGGTACAGATGCCGTATACACAAGCTGCAAGGACATGATTAGTAAGATTCTTCAATTTGATGTTGATGGGGATAAATCGTTAGTTGTTGCAGATAAGACACTCATTGCAGTTGCGGAAAGAAATCTTAAGAAGTTTGATATTGTGCCGCTTTACTACAATATGAGAAAAGCTGAGCCAGTACATCTTGACAACGCTGCAATCTACGGTGGACTTCATGCTGCATTTGTTGGTGGAAATATCGGAATCTACAGCAATAACATATCTAAGATTTGGAACAGTGAGGTGTTCATATCTGGTACAGATGAAGATAAGAAGCGTGCAATTGATGTAATTAGACTTCTTTGCATGGAGAATAATTTTGTAATCGACTATGCTAAAACGTTGTATAAACCAGAAAGACCAGATTACGAAAATGAGCTGATAACTGGTTTTACTAAAGACCTCCTCCCTTATTTCTTTGTATATGCAAAGGATAAAAAGCTTCATCAGGTATCTGATATCAACAACAGTCTCGTCAATAAGCTTAATGATATTATTCCGAATCCGAGAATCAATTGCAGAAAGCTTGGCCTTGATAAAATTGATTATACGCTTATGATGAAAGATGTTAGAACGGAGTGCAGGGTATCATTTACAGACAAAGGTAAGATTATCAAGGAAGAAACCGATCCGTTGATTGTTAAGTATTGTGAACTGAATAAGAAGTATCAGTTTGCATTGAACGATGCGGTTAAGGGTTTTTCTTCTGATGATATGTCTAAGTCTAGGATAAGACGCGATTTAAAGTATAGAAAGATTTCTAAGGAGATATACGAAGAGCTTTCTTCGTTTGGATACGATGATTTTAAGATTGTCGATATTCTCGTGAAGTTCCTTTACGGTATCAAGGGTGGCAAAAATAAGATGGCTCTTTGGCTGTGTTATGGAGATGTCGTTTATGATAATCTTTTTCGCAATGTAAAGAAGAAAACAAAAGATGTACAGTGTGTAGACTGTGGAGATTGGTTTGAAGTTGATATAAAAGATAATGAGACTTGTCGATGTGATGATTGTCGCAAGAAGCATTTGAAAGAGATTAAGAAGCTTCAAAATAGACGTGCTTACGAAAAAAGAAAATTAAGTAGGTCGCAAAATATTTAAACATATATCCTACTATTAAGGTTATATGTTTAAATTTACTGATTTTTAAAATACATAGATTTAGTGTCATTTGGAAATTTTGAAATCTCGCTATATGGAGGACATATATATTTCAAGACTTTTTTCAAAATTGCCAACTACACCAATTAAGTATGAAGGAGAAGATTAATGGCTAAGAATGATGACAAAAAGGTTACATATACGAAAGATATGCTAATTAAGGCCGTTGCCAAGGATTGCAGAATCGATAAGAATACGGTTAAGGGCGTATATGAATCTCTTGAAGAGAACGTTTCAGACGCTTTGTCTCTAGCAGATGAAGATAGAAATATTTCTGTTAGGCTGTTTGAGGGTATCGTATTAAACGGAATATATGTTCCATCTCATGAGAAGATTAATAATCTTACGGGAGAGACAATTGTGACGAAGAGCAAGATTGTTCCAAAGGCTCACATCACAAGAACATATTGCGATAAGATTAGCTCTCGTAAGTAAATAATCGTTATATACGCAGCTAGTTGGCTGAATATATAAATGCGGAGATTTCTCTTCGCGTATTTTTCTTGCATTCATATTTCTACACCTTTCTTTGTTGTTGCTGTGACTTCCTCTTTGGTTGTCACAGCAACGAATAATTTATGTCGTGTACGTTATGCAAGATAACAATTAAATATTGATATAACTCAGACTGGGTGGCTTTAGCCGCCCTTCTTTGTTTTGTTCTGGGTGAAATTAGTTCAATACAGAACATCCAATAGTGTATGAAGTAAAAGTTTGGAAGATATTTGTGAAAATCAAATATTTCACCATCATCTTGTTTTGTTACTGCAAGATGAAAAATATGAGGAGGTGCCATACGTGGATTTACATAGGGGCGAATCTGAAAATCTAGAACAATATATTTGGAGACTTGGGCAAGCCAAGGAATCTGGAATTATAGATATGAATTGGGACGAACTGGCCGATATCATTAACAAGGAAATCGGAAATGAAGATATGCCTTATACTTCCTCGGCATTTAGAAAACCATATCAGCAGGCAAAAAAGTTTTATGATGCTGGTGTGTTTAATAAATATGACAATGATGAATATCTAAAAGAATTGCAATCTCAAAAACAAGAACTTGAGAAGCAGCAAGTTAAGGTTCGTGATGAGCGCAATGAGCTTCGTAGGATGATTCGTGAACAGGCGCGAAAAGAAAGCTACAAAGAGCAAATCATAAGAAGCATTTCTGAAAGCGACTGTCACCCACTTTTTTATGATGAAGACAAGAAGTTCACTGGATCTTTAAAGTCAGATAATGATATCGTATGCACTTTCTTTGATGTGCATACTGGTATTGAAGTAGATAATTATTTCAATAAGTTTAATAACGATATTTTGCGAGATAGAATTAATCAATATCTTGATAAGATTTTTGAAGTTCAGTTACGTCACGGCTCAGAGAACATCTATGTTATTCTAAGCGAACTCATCTCTGGTTTTATTCATAATACTATTAGAATTGAAAATAATCAGAATATCATTGAGCAGTTTTTAACTGTCACAGATTATCTGTCTCAATTTTTATCAGAGTTAAGCTATCGTTTTAATACTGTAAATGTGTATGTAAGCATGGGCAATCACTCCCGTCTTTCTCAGAATAAAGATGAGAATTTGCGTGGAGAAAATATGGACTTGCTTGCTATCCCCTATCTCAGTGCAAAGCTACAGAATTTTAAAAATGTAGTATTTCACGAAAACGATATTGAATGCAGCATTGCTATATTCAGTGTTCGCGGACAGCTGATATATGGGGTGCATGGTGATCGCGATAATCTAAACAACATGGTTCAAAAGCTAACTATGTTTACTGGTAGAAAGCCAGATATTATTTATTGTGGTCATAGACATACGAATGCAATGGTTACATCTTATGATACAAAGGTTCTTCAGGCTGGTACGTTTGCTGGTGGCGGAGATGAATATTGCTTAGACAAAAGGCTTAGAAACAAGCCAGAGCAGTTGATTTCCGTGATAACAGAAGATGGGCTTGATTGTATTTACGATATTAAATTTAAATAGTTTGTTTGAAGAAAGGTGGTGTAGTGCCGTATGGCGGGAAGAACAGCTAGAAAAAATGATGATTCCACTTCGACACTGCATTGTGCTTGTTGTGGTAAGGAGCTTAAGTCAAAAGATTTCTATAAATCAAATAGTGACTTATATGCTTCATATGGTAAAATGCCGTGGTGTAAAGAATGCATTAATAAAATTTATTATAATTATTTAAATTTATATAAAACTAATGGATATGCAAACCCAGAAAAGAAAGCCGTTGAGCGAATATGCATGTTTTTAGATTTATATTTTTGCGATGATGTATATAGTGCCACTGTTGAAAGAATGGAAGATGGCGATTTAACATGCTCTCTTATATCTGCCTATATCTCGATGTCGCCACTTAGACAGTATAGAGGTGGCTATGATAAGACGCTGAAAGAAAGATATAATGAAGCAAAGTTTAATAATAAGCCTATATCCATATATTCAGATGATGACTCTGATATGAACGAAACCATAGACAAGGCGATAAAGCTATTTGGCAACGGTTTCGACAACGATGATTATATTTTTCTTTACAACGAATACTGCGACTGGACTACTAGGCACGAGTGCAATACAAAAGCTCAAGAAGAGGTTTTTAAGCAATTGTGTTTTAATCAGCTTGAGTTGTTAAAAGCAACTAGAGCGAAGCAGGATACAAAGGATTTGACAGCTACATTCCAGAAGCTTCTTGACACAGCCAAGTTGCAGCCAAAACAAAACTCTGGCGATGCCACATCTGACAGTCAAACATTTGGCACACTTATTGATAAGTGGGAAAACACAAGGCCGATTCCAGAGCCAGAAGATGATTTGAAAGACGTTGATAATATAGGTCTTTATATCGATGTATTTTTTCGTGGGCATCTTGCTAAAATGATGAATCTGAAAAATGGTTTGTCTAAGTTGTATACGAAGTTTATGAAAAGGTATACGGTTGAAAAACCAGAATATGATGATGATAATGATAACGAAGCTTTGTTTGATGCTATTTTTGGTGACACCGTTGTAGATGATGATTAGGCGGTGTTTATATGACGAATAAAGCTAGTAGAAAAAAATCAGAAAAAGAGATTGCTAACGAAAAATCAGAACGTATTATGAATGGTATTGCAGTATGGGCTGGTTTTTATAGGGCTAATCCACATCGTTTTGTTGTTGATTATTTAAATATTAAATTAAAATTATTTCAAAAGATATTGCTGTATGCGATGATGCATAATAATTTCTTTATGTATATCGCAGCGCGTGGACAGGGTTATTAAAAAAATACCGCGTGATTGGAATAACAAATGGGTAAGTATACTTACAATAAAGATTATTTCAAAGAGATTAATTCTTTTGAAAAGGCATATTGGCTCGGCTTCTTATATGCAGATGGATGCATTACAAGATTTTATAAAGGTGAAAAACTAAAGTCAATGTCGTTAGAAATAACGCTGCAAAATGATGATAAAAATCATCTTATTAAATTTAGAGATGCACTTGATAGTAATGTTCCTATTAAAGATAAGATTGTAGCTGGAAAATATAAGTCAAGCAGAATTGTTATTAATTGTACGGGAATGTGCAATGACTTAATTAACCTTGGATGCACACCTCAAAAAAGTCTTATATTAGAATTCCCCAAAAATGATATTCTACCAGAAAAATATATTAATGATTTTATCAGAGGTTATTTTGATGGAGATGGCGGTGTCTCATATACAGAGGGAATGTATTATAACAATGCTAGAGGTAAGACTTATAGACAGCATCATTACAGGTGTTATTTTTGTGGAAATAAACATTTTCTACAAAAAATTAAAGATATATTAAATTCAAATGGAATTAATACAAGTGATCTAAAAGAGGACAATAGAAGCAAAGCTATAAATTTATACATATATGGGAAAGACAATATAGAAAAATTAAAACATTTTTTATATACAAAAGATTGTGTTTGTTTATCAAGAAAAATTGAAAAATTTAATGATATTGCAAACAATAATTCTTTGCATATAAATAGATAATATATTGCCAAGTTTAGCCCTGTTAAAATTGGGAAAAATCGGTGAAAGCTAAGTAACTAATGTTATATGTTAATACCGAGATAACTTTATGGATTGCGAAAGGCCATAAAGTATTGTAGAGAGTAGAGATTGAATAAATATAATATCTCCAAGAGTTCCCAACCACAAAATGTGGAAAATGTACTCCAAGCTGAATTGGAATTGACCAATTGATGAAAATGAGAGAAATCTCCAGAGCATAGGATAAAGAGCCTATGGTTAATAACAAACTGAAAACTTGGCTTACAGCACTCTTTTGTGTAGTTAGATGTATTCTTTTCCCTAAAACAAAAATATGTATCGCGTCTGCGACAAGACCGCAGGCCAATGAAGTTTTGCTGAAAATTACAGATGACTTTATGAAGAATTATGGTTTTGGGTCTGAAAATCTAAGACGTGAAATTACATATGCCGCCGTTGGCGCAAATAAAGCTGTAATTGAATTTGCAAACGGATCATGGATTAGAGTTGTTACTGCTGCTGATTCTGGTCGTGGTTCTCGTGCTAATATTTTGTTGGTTGACGAGTTTAGAATGGTTGACCTAGATACTATTAACACAGTATTGAGACGATTCCTTACGGCTCCAAGACAGCCGAATTATTTAAATAATCCAAAATATGCACATCTCCTAGAACGAAATAAAGAGTTCTATATGAGTTCGGCATGGTATAAAAATCACTGGTCTTTTGAAAAGGCGAAGGCCTATACGGTAAACATGCTTGATGATACAAAGAAGTATTTTATCTGTGGACTGCCGTATCAGGTTTCTGTAAAAGAAGGCTTGTTATCTCGTGAACAAATCGAAGATGAGATGTCTGAAACCGACTTTGATGAAGTCAAATGGAGTATGGAGATGGATTGTTTATTCTTCGGCGATACCGAAGGAGCTTTCTTCTCATTTGATGACATTGGATGTAGAAGAACTTTGCAAACAGCAGTATACCCTCCTTCGTTTATAAATAATAAGACATATAAGATACCAGAATTGGCTATGAATGAAAGACGTATCATGTCCGTAGACGTTGCGCTTATGGCTTCTAATAAGCATAGAAATGACGCCAGTGCAATTATAATCAATAGCGCAATTCCTACAAATAATAATAATTATGTGTCTAATATCATATATCTTGAAAACCATGAGGGTCTTAATACAGATGAACTGGCTCTTGTGATTCGTAGGCTGTTTAGATTATATAAATGTACAGATCTTGTGGTCGATACGAATGGCAGCGGTCTGGGCGTGTTTGATGCTCTTATTAGAGATATGGTAGACCCAGAAACAGGCGAGCTATATGGTGCTCTATCTTGTTGCAATGATAAAGATATGGCGGCTAGATGTAAAGTAGCTAATGCGCCAGAAGTTATTTGGTCTATCAAAGCAAATGCATCTTTTAACAATGAGATTTGTATTTTGCTTAGAAGCGGATTTAAACAGGGTAAGATTAATCTTCTTGTTTCTGAGTTTGAAGCAGAAGAAATCTTAAAAGACAAAATAAAAGGCTATGCAAAGATGCAGCCTTTTGAACAATTACAGTACAAGATGCCGTACATACAAACGACATTGTTGATATACGAGCTTACAAAGCTTGAGCATGAGATAAAGGGAACTAATATCAAAATTATAGAAAAGACTGGTATGAGGAAAGACCGCTATAGTTCATTGGCATATAACTATTGGGTTCAGTGTCAACTTGAGCGAGAAATTCTTCAGAAGCCGCAGGTTTCTTTTGATATTAAATCTTATGCGAAACAAATGAAAAAATTGAACAAAAGACCAAATATGTATTAATGGTCTTACGCGCATATTAAGGAGGTGAATCGGTTTAATGGCTAATGATAAACTAGATTCTGAATATGCGTCTGAATATACAAAAGAAGATTATCTTCGTGACGAAGAATCATTTAAGAAATCAGAGAAAGATGGAAAAGTTGATTGGAGCGCATTTAGCAGATTGATGCGCAACGACTTGTTTCTAAATACTGAGATTCTTGAAAGTGGATGTATTGGCGATATTAAATTAAGCGATATTGATACCGCAATCAAACATCCGAAAAAATATTGGCGTTTGCTTCTTGATGCATCGTCCTACCTCATGCGTGTATCTCCACATTATTATAGACTTAATAGCCTTTATAGTAATATGGCTCTATTCTGTTGGTGGGTTGACTTATACGATGTTCAGAATACCGCAAAGACAGATACGATTAAGAAGCAGTATTCTAGGCTTGCGGCAAAGCTCGAAGATATGAATTTAAAACATGAGTTTGCAAAAATAATGAGATATCTACCGTATCAAGATATTTATTGCGGACTTGTTGTTGAAAGTTCGACAGACTTCTTCTTTCTTAAGATAGATTATAGGATATGTCAGCTATATCAGGTTCAAGATGGTTTATATAATTTTAAAATTGACCTTGGCAAGATAAAGCAAAGTGAGTTAGCTGCATATCCAGATTATGTACAGCAAGCTTATCTGGATTATATTGATGGCAAGGCATCTTTTTGGTACAAGCCGCCAGCAGATAAGCAGATTTGTATTAAGCTGAATAGTCAGTGGACATATCCATACCCAATGCTTATAGGAATGGTTAAGGACATTATAGATCTTGATACTTATAAGAAGTTAAAGTTGCAGTCTGCTAGAACCGATAACTATAAGGCGATTGCGGTTAAAGTTCCTATTGATGAGACTACGGTAGATAAGCCACTCCTTACTCCTGAAACGCTTAGTGTGTTTGCTGAAATTAACAGAGAGAGTATGAACGATGATATTGGGTTGATTCATACTCTTGGTTCAGATGGTGAAGCAATAAGCTTTAAGGATTCTAGCAATACAAGAAACAACGTTTCTGATGCAATTGATGAGCTTTATAATTCATCTGGTGAGTCTAAAGAGTTGTTTAACGGTTCGTCTTCTGGTACGGCTGTAACAATGTCCGTTGAGAACGATGCTGGTTTCGTATACGGAGTATACAGGCAGCTTGAGCGATGGACTAATAGATATATAAAGCTGAGAAATTATAATAAAAAGGCTTTCAAATTTTATTTTTATCTCCTTGATATAACTATCTTTAACAGAGACAACGTAAGTAAGAGATACAAGGATGCTGTAACGCTTGGCGTGTCTTGTATCGATAAATGGCTTGCGTCTCTTGACATGACCCCTTCTAGAACGTTGGGGTCTTTTATTTTGCATAACGATATCTTTGATTTCCATAATAATTTCATTCCTCTTGCTACTTCTTATACTGAGCCTGCTCAGGTTGCAGAGAAAGAGGTCGGCAGGCCAACGGCTGAAGATCGCGGAGAGACGCTTGATGTTGAGGGCGAAAAAACGCGCGATGGCGAGAAGAATGATAGATAATGCGAGGTGTTTGATATGCGAGAAGAATTTAATTGCAAAGGTAAACACTTAGCGCTATATCTTATTAAGCATGGTTCTAAACTTATAAGAATAGAACGTGTTGATGGATTTATTGTCTATGTTTTTGATAACGATGAATCTATTAAATCAAATATTGAAAAATGGAAATCTGATAAAAGAAGATGTCTGTTCTAACTGATAGTTGTTTCTGGGGGTAATAATTTATGGATAATAAATTTAACTCGCTGCATTCAACATTCTCTATTAACGGAGAAATATCGGATGATGATACTAGATTTTTAAATATCACAATAGATGTATTACATACTGGTGAGAATTTAAATAAAAGTTTTTTCTCTAAAGAAGTTGTCGATGATTGTATCGACTCAATAAAGAACACACCGGTTCTTGGATTTATAAAATACGACAAGTTTGCTCAGGAAGCAGATTTCAAGGGGCATGAATATGTACTTACTAGAACCGAGAACGGTATTGAAGATAAGTACGTTGGTTCTGCCTATGGCGTAATTCCAGAGTCTTGTAATCCAAGATGGTTTACAAAAATGTGTTCTGACGGAGTTGAGCGGGAGTTCCTACAGGTCGATGCTTTATTGTGGGAAAAATTTAGCGACTCTACCGATATTGTTGAGCGCGATGGTGAAAAGGCTCAGTCTATGGAGCTTTCCGTTTCATCTGTCGAAGGCGATGAAGATGAAGACGGTGTGTTTCACTTTGAAAAGTTTAAATTTGACGGGTGCTGTATGCTTGGCGATTCAGTTGAACCAGCTATGGTAGACGCAAACGTTAAAGTAAAAGATGTTCAGTTTGCTTCTGATGATTTTGTAAAAGCAATTCAGAGTGAGTTGAACGAAAAATTTACTACATTTACTAAGCTAGTAAAAGATAAAGATGAACAAGGAGGTGTCAGAAATATGCCCAATCCTGATACTGATTTTGCACAGACTGTTCTTCAGCAGTTTGAGGATGTAGCTAATACTGTTCGCGGGTTTGCCACGATGAAGAATTATTGGGACGAAGATGTACCGCGCTTCTCTGCTGTTGACATTCAGGGTGACGAAGTGATTGCTGTTGATATGCAGGACAATTATCATTATGTTGGTTTTAAGTTTACTGTTGACGGTGATAGTCCTAAGATTGATTTTGATAGCATGACTCGTAAGAAGGTTACTTATTCTGACTATGAGGACGGCGCTGCTGAGCCAGATGGCGCATTTGATTTTGGTAAGCATATGGCTGATTTCGAGGAAGCTGCCGCTGCCAAGATTGCTGATGCCGAAGCTCAGGCTGCTGCTGAGTCCGATGAAAAGGCTAAGATTGAATCAGAGTTTAGCGCTGTTAAGGCTGAGCTTGACGAGATTAAGCCTAAGTATGATGAGTTCGTAGCCGCTGATGAGAAGCGTAAGGCTGACGAGCTTGATGCTCAGAAGAATGCTAAGTTCGCTGAGTATGAGGATGTTCTTGCTGAGAATACTGATTTTGCAGCTATCAAGGAAAAGAAGGACGAGCTTTCTGTCGATGAGATTGAGAAGGAATGCGCAGTTCTTTATGTAAAGGTTAATCGCAAGAATAACTTCAACAAGCAGAATTCTAGTACTGCCACTGCTGGTGTCCTCGATGATGGGGATGACAATGATTCGAATTGCTGGATGTCTGAGAAGTACGGCGCAATTCATATCAACCGATAAATTTTAATTAATTATTGAGGAGGACTCAAATGGCTAAGTATACAGTGTTTGAGAGCACTAACATGAAGTCCAGCCGCTTTGCAGAGCGCATCTTTGATGCCGTTGCGGAAGAGGACATTGAGAACGGCACCTTTGGTTATCTTGGTGAGCAGGAGGAAGAGGGTAGCCACGTTTATAAGTTTAAGAAGGGCTTCAAGGCTGGCGAGACTGTAGTTGTCGCTGACCAGCCTGCGTGGAAGGAAGACTATCGTCGCACTGCCGATATGCGCCGCGATAAGTTTGTCATTCCTGCTGGCACCCGTTTCCGCGTTCGCGTTGTGGCTAAGAACGATGAGTTCGGTATCACCGTTGAGGGTGTTACCACCGATACCCGCGACAAGATGAAGCTTGGCGCTTTCCTTACCATTGATGAGACTACTGGTAAGCTTGTAGCCGCTGAGACTGCCGCAGCTGACACTCCTGTTATGGAAGCAGTTGTTGAGCGCAAGCGCATCGTTGGCGGCACTCTTGCTACCGCTGCACACAACTATGGTTATGCAAATGAAATGTTCACAGCCCGCGTCAAGGTTCTGGGCTAACTTATTTAAGGAGGATATAGACTATGCCTAAGTATGATTTTAGCAATGACGAGCAGAAGGTCTACAATCTCGCCCTTGACCTTGCACGTAATGATTTCTCTCTTGACGGCGAGGTAAAGAAGCGCGACCTAGAGGACGCTCTTCGCAATACCATTAACAATGACATCCTTAAGGGCAAGACCCTTTATCAGGCTTATCGCCGCAACAAGACTGTTCTTTTCGAGATTATCGAGGAGATTGTTACTACTTCCATTGGTGAGGATATTCTTGATTCTCCCTTTATCAACGAGTTCGTTGAGGTAAAGAACCGTGCTCTTGGTGACAACACCGCTTTCTATTCTGAGGGCGGTATGCTATCAGTTGCTTCTTTTGCTGGCAATCACTGGGACACCAACCGTCAGTCCATTGACCTTGGCGAGGAGTTCACCCTTCCGAAGGAGTGGTACTACATCCACGTCTATGACGAGCTTGAGCGCTTCCTTCTTGGTGTAGCTTCTCTTGACAAGCTTGTTGATAAGGTTTATAAGGCTATTAGCAAGTATATGTCTGACCGCATCTATGCTCAGTTCCAGAATGTTGCCAACTCCGTCCCCGCTGAGTTTACTAAGAATGGCAACACCGAGGAAGCTCTTGGCGACCTTTGCGATTTGGTTCAGGCCGCTGGCGGTTATGGTTCTCTAACCATTGCTGGCACCAAGGCTGCTCTCCGCAAGCTTGTCAACATTGTCCCCGATAAGACCTTTGCCGATTCTCAGAAGGAAGCCAAGGCTTCTACTGGCACTATTGGTGAGTGGGAGGGCAATAAGCTCATGGTCATCCCTCAGACTCTCAAGTCTGGTACTTTTGATTTTGCTCTAAGCAAGAACCAGATTTTCGTTATGGGTGCTGACGTTAAACCTATTAAGCTTGAGTTCATCGGCGATACCCGTACTGTTGAGTATGGTTCTCAGCAGACCAACGACCTTACTGAAGGTCTACAGATTCAGACCCAGATTGGCATGGCAATGTTGCTGCCACCGTACTTCGGAATCATGAACTTCGCATAATAAATAAGGTTATATGTGATATAATATGTATTTGGTGTAACTAATAATAATTGTTATTTTTGATTGAGGTGTTGTTCATGGGTAGAGTTGTAAAAGGCAAGAACGACTTATGGACAACACATCCAGAAATAGCAAAGCTGTTATTAAATAAAGATGACGGTTATGCACTTTCAAAAGAAAGTCATAAAAAAGCAGACTTTAAATGCCCTAATTGTGGAACGATTATTAGGAATAAGATAGTCAGGTCTGTTAGTCGATATGGTCTAAAATGTCCAAATTGTTCTGACGGCATTAGCTATCCAGAAAAGTTTGTGTCGTGTTTGCTAGACTTTCTTAAAGTTGCATATGTCAGAGATAGTACTTTGTCTTGGTCTTGCGATAAAAGATATGATTTTTATATTGAAAATATGTCTCTTATTATTGAAACTCATGGTGCGCAGCATTATTCGCTAGAAAAGGCGTTTAATAAAGATAATGTCAGAGACGAAGCTTTTAATGATGCATATAAGAGAAAACTTGCTTTAGATAATGGAATTAAAAATTATGTAGAATTGGATTGTAGAAATTCAGATTTTAATTATATAAAAAATTCTATATTGAATAGCGAGCTTATTTCTATGTTTGATTTTGATAATGTTAACTGGAATCAAGTTGGTCAGAATAGTTTAAAATCAAAAGTATTAGAAGTGTGCGATGTCTATAATAGCGGTATAAAAAGCACCACAAGAATAGCCGAAGTATTAAATCTAGATAGCTCGACAGTTATAGACTATCTTATTCGCTGTGCTGATGTTGGGCTTTGTGATTATTCGACAGATAGACATAAACAAATTATTTGTGTTGATACTGGTGAAATATATCCTAGTCTACAGGCGGTTAGCGATGCTGGGTTTAATATGAGTCAAGTAAGTGAATGTTGTCATGGAACAGCCAAAACTTGTGGCGGGTACAACTGGTGTCTTTATGATGAATATGATCCAGATACATATGTAATGAAAAAACCAAGAATAGATAATGCTCCAAAAAGAGTATTGTGTGTTGAAACTGGCAATATATATGAACGTTTAACATTGGTTACAGAAGATGGATTCACGCCTTCTGCTGTTAGTCGTGTTTGTCGTGGAGAATTGCCGCATCACAAGAAACATCATTTTGAGTATATCTAATTATATAGTTTGAATATTGTTTGAAGAAAGGTGGTTTGGTTATGGCTCGTACTGCAAAGTCTACCAATACCGAACCCGTTGTTGACGCGGCTACCGTGGATGATTCTGCCGTAGCCGCCGTTAATTCGGTGGAAGAAAATATGAATGATGAAACTGCAACTGCCGCCACAAAGCGTACTACCAATAGACGCAAGAACACGCGACAGTCTGCCGATGTTGAGGACGCTCTTTCTGATTCTGATATGATTGAGGTTGAGTCCCTTATTCCAAACGTGGTTTATGAGGACAGTCGTACTGGCAATTATTACGAGTGGGAAGAGATTGGTCATTGCGAGGATATGACTTTCGATGAAGTTAAGAATATGCATCGAAAGTATAAGACGTATTTCAATGACATGTGGTTAAAGCCAATTGATGAGCGAGTTATTAAAAAGCTTGGTCTTTCTCGTACATATGAGAAGTATGATTTCCTTGTCGATGAGTCTAATTATACTAACGACCATATTGATGAGGTACTTGACGGCCTTTCATCTGCTCCTGCCAGTCTAAAGATTGCTATTGTAAATCGCATTAAGGACATGGTTGCAGATGGTACTGTTTCAGACATCAAGGTTGTAAGAAAGCTTGAGAAGCGACTTGACATCGATTTGATTTCTTTCCTTTAAAGAATGGGATTGGTGAGTAATCATGCCGACTCCATATGAGAAAATATATGAAAATCTTTTGCCGAAGTTTCGCAGTTATGAAATCCCTATGATGACTGTTGAAGAGGTAAAAGAGAACTTGCATGATTATCTCGTCCCTGCTATTGCGAGATTTCATGTTTGCAGAAAAGATTTAAATGATAGGGATGATATTGTAGAGCGTTTTAATTGCGATTTATCAGATATGGAAATTGAGATTTTTAGCAATTATATGCTCTTGGAATATATTGATTCTACTTATATTAGAACGTCTACTCTCCTTAAAGTTAATCTGAGTTCAACAGATTTTAATGCATTTAGTCCCGCCAACATGCTCGATAAGCTAATGACGATGCATAAAACATATCTCGCTGAAAATGAAGCGCTACTATCTCGTTATGCGTGGCTTGGTCTTAAAAACGATAGTCCTTTAATGTCTACTGGATACAAAAAGAAGAAAAATCAATTCTTTGATGATTCCATGCTTTAGAAAGGCGGTGTATCGCAGTGAGATGCTTAGATAGATTCAATCGTAAGATGGCTCTTAGCGGTAGTTCTATACGAAATGAAGTTATTAAGAATAGTCAAGAGTTGCTGAAAGAAACATTCGCTGACGATCCATCGTTTGCAACTGGTATATACTTTTGGCAACCAAGTACGCATTCTTATGCAGACCAAAATGAGTTGCCTATTAGATTATATGGCAGGTCGTTTTCTAATGCCAATGGCGTTGTTGTTAAGTTTCAGACATTAATTGACAACCCAATTGTTGTCGGTGATATGCTATATGATTCAACTGATGATGAGTATTTGCTATGCACAGAGTCATTCAATGTAGACGGCGTGCATTGGAAAGGTAAGTTTAGTTTATGTAATTGGACGTTAAAATGGCAAAACAAGAATGGTGATATTCTTGAATACCCATGCGTAGACATCAACTCTACTCAGTATAACTCTGGTGAGCAGGCAAGCTCTAAAATGACAATTGGCTCTTCTCAGCACATTGCTACGCTGCCATATGACGAGAATACAATTGCTATTAAGTCTCCACAGAGATTCTTCTTGGACAGAGATATTGAAACGCCGACGTCATTTATCGTTACGCAGAATGATAATACCAGCATGTTCTTTGGTAAAAAGGGTCTTGTAAAAATTACTATGCTTGAATGTGAGCGTAATAATGATACAGATAGACCAGATTTTGGTATCTGTGATTATTTTGAAAAAGACGATTTAAAGACTAATAACGCTGATGAAAAGAAAGTTGTAAAGTCTGTTATATCATATAAGACTACAATTATTAAGTCTGGTGGCAGTAAACAAAAGTTCGTTGGAACGTTTGTTGATGAAAATGGCGAAGAGATTGATGACATTTCTACGAATTGGGAAATCATATGTGACTTTGCCGATTCACTTATTGTCAATGAGGACGGAAATTCTCTTACGATAGGCGTTGACGATGACTCTTTGATAGACGAAGAATTTAAACTTGCGCTATCAGATGAGTCTGGTAATTATAAGTCTTCTATTATTATTCAGATAGGATCGTTGTTGTAATGGCTAATAGTTCAATAATTGGTAGAGCGAAAAATAGAATTATCAAAGATTTTATCAAGGACATCGACATTATTCAGGCTATTGGCGATGAAAATATTACATCTGTTGAAAATGGCGAAGATTTAATTGGTACTCGAATTTTCGGTTATGGTCAGAATCCAAATACAATTAATGAAGTTGGTACATTCATTATGATTTTGGTTCATATCCCAAATGCCATTACTAGTACATATACATTTGTCGCACCAGAAGTTGAGGTTTGGATTATCTCGCATGAACGACATATGGCAGTGGATAATGTAAAAGGTATTCCTGATAATAGAAACGATTATCTTGCTAGGCTTATTGACATGAAGCTTAATGGTCGTTCTGATATAGGTCTTGGCGAACTTAAACTTACGAGCAATGTTGAAGGTTCGTTGCAAAGAGACTATCTGTATAGAAAGCTTATATTTAAGGGAACTGATTTGAATAAGTCTTTGTGCGCTGACGAATAGGCGGTGTGCATATGTTTGAATTAGATGACCTTAAAATTTATAGGGGCAATGATATCCAGATTACTCCTAAGATAACCGTTACTCAGCCCACAATTGGTCAGATAGAAGAATTCGGCGAGAAAAGATATTTTAACGCTGTATATACTCTTACTGCCGTTGGCGCTGATTTAAAGTGGCAGCTATGGGATATGGAACAGATAGACTATACGCAGATTGAAGATTATGACTTGTTCATAACATTTATATCTAAAGCTGTATCTAGTCAAAGGCCGCTATACGATGAATTGATGAATAATGAAGAAAAATACAAAGAGGAACTTGCAATGATACCTCAAGATAGACTTGAGATGATGTGCATCAATCCGCTTCAACTCATATTAAAAGACATCGATTTAGCCGATTTTATACCGTGTAAAAATACAGAGAATGACCAGATAGTGCTGTATAATGCCGAGCGCGATATAACGATTGATAGAATGATATATTCACAAATAGTTGATGCCGTGAGAAAAATACATGGTCTTAAGCGTAACAATGAAACACCTGCTAATGAAACGACTAAGATGATTTTAATTGATGACGCTAGAGAAGAAGCTAAAGCTGCTTCACAAAAACCATATAAAAGTACTCTCAAACCTCTTGTCTCTGCGCTTACCGTTAAATGCGGTTTGTGTGGCACTGATAAGGTTTGGAATATGAAGATAAATGCATTTTTCGATAGCATTAAACGAATTAATAAAATTCAAGATTCAGAACTCCTTCTACAAGGAGCATATTCTGGATTTGCCAGTCTAAAAGGCGTTGATAAGAATCGTCTTGACTGGACTGGTGACATATAAAATATAAATTTGATTGGAGGAAGCAATATGGCTTTCAATAAGAATGAACTTATCCTTGACCGTGTTCGTTCAATGACCTTCAATGACCTTTCCACTGGTGAGATGCTTTTCCGTCTTACCCAGCTTGAGGATCCTACCCTTACCTGCACTTCTGAGGGTGAGGAGGTCACTGACGCTCTGGGTTCTGTGATTACTACCCTTTATCGTTCAAAGAAGGCTACCTTCTCTGCTACGAACTCCCTTGTCTCCCTCGACCTTGCTGCCGCTCAGTACGGCACCAAGAAGGAGGTTGCTGAGACTGGTAAGGAGATTACCACTCGTACATTTGAGACTATCACCATCCCCGATGGCGAGAATAGCGTAAAGCTTGCTCATAAGCCTGCCAATAAGGATGACGTGAAGTTCATCTACTCTATCGCCAACGGCGAGCTTGGCAAGTCTTACAAGGCTGGTGCCGCTGCTTCTCAGACTGATTTTGTTATTGCCGAGAACGGTACTATTACGCTCCCCACTGGTCTTACTGGTAAGATTTATGTCGAGTATGAGTTTAAGACTGAGAATGCTGTTCGCATCGTCAACAAGGCTTCTAAGTTCCCCGAAGCCGCCAAGGTTGTCATTTACGCTATCTTCCGCGATGCCTGCAACGAGAACGTTGTCTACTCTGGCGTTATCGTATGCCCCAAGGCTAAGTTCAACCCCGAGTCTGTCGAGCTTGCCCTTACCTCTACTGGCAAGCACGCCTTTGAGCTTAACATGATGAAGGATTACTGCGAGGACGATGGCGATCTATTCACAATCATTGTCAATGAGTAATGCCTGATAATTAGTATGTTTAATAATGCGGGGGAAGGGTGTTTACTCCCCATCCCCCACGTTGTTCTACTGGTTGAAAGGCGGTGAAGCAATGGCTGAAAAGATTAATGCTACGTGTGCTATTTGCGGTAAGGGCTATCATCTGTGCATGTCATGCAAGGATATGATTAGCCTGACTCCTTGGAAGAAGCATACGGATACATCTGAGCACTATAAGATTTATCAGATTATTCATGGCTATTCTACTAAGGTATATACGAAGGCAGAAGCCAAGGCTAAGCTTAAGAAGGTTGACCTATCTGATTTTGATATGCTTAGAGATAATATCAAGGCCGTTATTACTGATATTATGGGTGCTGATGTCACCACCCCTGTTAAAAAGGTGACTAGAACCAGAAAGCCCAAGACGGTTACTGAGCCAGTTGTTGAATCTGTTGTCAGTGATTCTGATGCTGCTGATGAGGTTTCTGCTGAGTAGTAATTCGCTTGGTATATTATTGTGTGAATGATGTTAAAAAATATGAATAGAAAGGGAAATGTTGTTCACTTGTGTGTTTAATATTTCCCTTTTTTTTACGTGACAAAGAAATGTGTAGAAATATGAAGTTTGAATGGTGGTAAAAATATGTTACAGCATAGTGACGTTACTGGCAGAGACTTCTATGATGAAGAAGCTGTCTACTATAGAAATGTAATACAAAGCGCTTGGATGTTGAGTCATCCAGATTGTGTCTTGCTGGATATCTTTACCGATAGTAAAGGGAAAATAGTATTCGTATTTCCAAAAGAATTACATAAAAATTTGATTGGGGAATGGGCGAATCGTAAACATGATACAAATTATTATCATAATTAATAATCTTTTGTATTAACTATTATGTATGAACTATGAGGTTATAATCATGAATAAAAATGTCGGTAAAGCTTTTGAAAATGACTTCAAGAAATCTGTTAATCCTCAGCATTTATTGATAAGATTAAATGACCCACCTCAATCATTTGGTGGCGGCACTGCTCGTTTCAGTATTAAGAATCCATGTGATTATCTTTTGATGGATACTAAGCATCGTACTCTTGTATGTTTAGAACTTAAAACCACGAAGTTTAAAAGCATCAGTTATGAAGATGTTAATAGTGATGACAATAAGAGTCGCATGATTCACAAACATCAAATCTCTGGGCTTACTAAGTTTTCTGAATATAGTTGTGTTGAAGCTGGGTTCCTCTTTAACTTTCGTGACGAAAAGAACGCTTGCGAAAGATGCTACTTTATGAGGGTTGAAGATTTTAATAATATGGCGAAGAACAGCAATAAGCATAGTTGTAATGAGCTTGATATCTTGACCAATGGTGCTATTAAGGTGCAAGGCGAGAAAAAACGCACTCGTTATACATGGGATATCGATTCCCTCCTCAATGCTATTGCTTAAAAATAATTTTAACAAATAAATATATATGCTATAATAGCATGTGTATTATAATCTAACTGAAAAGTTTGAATGTTCAGGAGGAAAAATATGAATAATGAAGTTAAGACTGGTGTATACACTCTTGACGGTGAGGATACTCCTTTTGCTTTTTATACGTCTCTAAGCGCATATCGCAAGGCACAGTTTGTAAACGCTGTCAGTGATATTCTGGTTGGCGATAATTATAATTATGTGATTCGAGATTTGGCTTTTGATTTCTGTATTGTTGCTATCTTTACAGATATTGATACATCTGATGTTCAGGATGCCGATGATGGCATTACTGCAATGGAAGAGTTTGTTGATAAATTTAAGCCAGTTGTTGACATTGTAAAGGCGAACTCTGTTGATGGTGTTCTTGATGAGCTACATACCGCTATTGATTTGAATATTGAGTATCGCACTGGTATTCATATTAACCCTATCTCCTCTAGTCTTGCAAGTCTTCTTGATACCATTGAGCGTAAGGTTGATGATATTGATTTGGATAGCATGATGGATTTAGCTCAGTCTATGGCTGGTATTTCTGATGAGCTTACCGCAGATAAGCTTCTTGATGCATATGCAAAGACTAACATTTTCAAGGAACATTGGAATAATGATGTTGCTGATGCTGTTGATGATAATAAATTTTCAGTAGTTGATGGCGGCACTGATGTTGAAGCAGACGCAGAGGTTGTAACCCCTCCCCTCTCTCCTGCAATTGAGTAATCGGTGAATTTTGTATGAAAGCAAGCCAAATTAAGAAAGATATTGAAGCTAAGGCCAAGGTCGCAGTATTTAATACTCGTGAAAAAATATATAGTGTGATAGCGAAAAATTTACGTGTATATTATGGTGAATTTAGTCCAGAAGAATACGTAAGAACGCAACAGCTACTTAATTCTCTTGTAAGACAGAGCAGTGGACTACATGCTGAAGTGTATTTTGATGATGGTGCTTTAAATTACCAAACTGGCACTTGGGGGGCTGCTGAGGTGCTTGATACTTCAATGCATGGTAGTCATGGTGGATATGTTAACGGTACTGCAATATGGGATAAGTCAATGTCTGAGCTTGATGATATAATTGCTTTAATTGTAAAAGAGCTAAGAGCTGCTGGCATTCCCGTTCATTAGGAATGCCATTTTTATTTTATACGACAAGAAAAGGAGGTCGTTATTATGTCAAAAGGAAGAAAAACTTTTAGGAAAGTAATTACTAGTCCAGAACTTATAGAACAGATTAATCCTAAAAATGTTAAGCTTATGAACAGATTCCTAAAGAATTTCGCCACAAAGCGATCTCCTAATTCTGTTGTGAGTTATAGGTCGAACCTGAACATCTTCTTTTGCTGGAATATTCTAGAGAATGAGAATTGCTTCTTTGTGGATATTAAGAAACGTGAGTTAATGGATTTTTTTGACTATTGTGTAACTGAGTTGAAATGGAACTCAAACCGTTTCTGTCAAATGCACAGTTGTTTATCTAGCTTTAGTTCGTGGATTGAGAATTATTTTGATGATGAATATCCACTCTTCCGCAATCTATTGCCGAAGATTGAGAAGCCAGTAAAAGAAAATGTTCGGAAGAAAACCGTTCTTCAAAAAGAAGATATCGATAAGCTTTTTGCTTATTTTGAAGAGAATGATATGTATCAAGATGCATGTCTTCTCGCTTTAGCCATTTCGTGTGGGGCGAGAGTTTCTGAGCTTGCTAGTTTTACTACTGATTTGATAGATGAAGACGATACCGTATTCGATGGTCTTTTTCTTGAAACGACTAGAGAGATTAAAACTAAAGGTCGAGGAGTAAATGGTAAGATGCTTAAAAAGTACATTTTAAAAGATACTTTTATTCCCCACTATCATAAATGGCTTGAAATCAGAAAAGAAATCATGGATGAACATGGCAAGGAACATGATTTTATTTTTATAACAAAAGATGGCGATCCAGCAAGCGCAGATAGATTGCGCGATTGGATGTCTAGGTGGAGCGATGTTGTTGGTCAGCCATGCTACCCGCACAACTTCCGCCACTACAACGTATCCTTCTTGAAGCGACTTGAACTTGAAGATGATTTTATCGTTTATCTTACAGGATGGTCTGAAAGCACTGGTCATAGCATGGTTGCTATATATAATGATATGACTGCTAAGGATCGTAAATGGAAAAATCTCGATAAATTGAAAGCTGCTGTGGAAGGGTAATGTTTTAATTTAGTTTACGGAAACAATGAATTTGAATGTTACCGCACCTCGCAGGGTGCGTTTTTTAATGCATTCCTTTAGTGAGGTGTATATATATATGGCCGATTATAAAGTTGATGTTGATGTTAATGTTAACGATAGTAAGCTAGATGAGCTTGAAAGTCGAATCAAGAGTGTTCAAGACAAGACGGTCAAAGTAAATGTTAAAGCTGATACAAAAGAAATAAGCAGCGCCGTTACTAGTGCAACAAAAACAATGCAGAGCGCTAGTAAGGGTATAAAGATTAAACCTGTTGTCGATACAAGCGCCTTTAGTGCAATTAATAAAACTGTAACGACTTTAAATAAAAACAACACAATTACAGTTAAAACAACTGGTATTGAGACTGGGCTTGATGGTGTTAAAAGGCTGAGGACGGAAGTAAGAACTCTTGACTCAGAAGGTAAGCAACTTGACTTTAAAGTTTCTGTGCAAGATGATGAGCTTTTAAAAACTAAAACAGATGCGCAGATGCTTATAGAAGAACTAAAGCAAATCGACACAATCAAGATGAGGGTTGATACTGGTGATATTTCAAACCAAGTTGACAAAATAGAGTCTGATTTTAGAAAAATCACAAATGTGACAAAAGAGACTCAGAGCGCCATGGACGATTTTAAGTCTGCTCAGTCTTTGTTAAACGAAGCCAGAACAAGTGGAAATAATAAAGAGCTTATTAGCGGAATGGAGCAGTATGAAGCTGCTCTTAAAAAAGTAAAAAATCAAATTGGCATTAATACAAGAGCACAAAAAGAACAGATGTCTGCTGCTAAATTAATGTCTGATAAACAGACATTTTCTTTGCAAATGTCAAAATGGCTCAAGGACAACTCTGCTGCCGCCGAAGACTTTGGCGGTAAAATACAAAAGCTTCAAGCTGAATTGCAGTCGTGTGATTCTGTTAGGTTCGGTAATATTAAATCTGAATTCAAACAGTTAACTATGCAGGCTGAGTTGTCTGGGAAAACTGGTTTGACATTTGCAGATAAAGTTAAACAGTCATTCTCACAATTAACTTCTTATTTTAGTGCTGCGTCTGTTATTATGACAGGAATGCAAATTGCGAAGTCTGCATTCCAGAACGTTCTTGATGTTGATACTCAGATGACTGAACTTAAGCGTGTTACTGATTTATCTGCTTCTCAGTATACGAATATATATGATAATTTAACTGCTTCAGCACAAAAATATGGTACACAATTAACCGATCTCATTAGCGCTACTGCCGATTGGAGTCGTGCTGGTTTTGATGCTGATGTCGCATCTGGCCTTGCTGAGATAACATCTGTTTATCAGCATATCTCAGACCTTGACTATGATACTGCGTCTGAAAACCTACTTACCGCATACAAAGGTTTTCAAAGTGAACTTACTTCTGTGTACGGCGATTCGCAACAAGGTGTATTAGATGCTGTTAATCATATTTCAGATGTCTATAATGAAATTGACAATAACTATGCTACTACTGCTGCTGATGTCGGCGAAGCAATTAAGCGTTCTGCATCTGCTTTGAGTGTTGCTGGAAACAGCCTAGAGGAAACCGCTGGTATGGTTACTGGCATTACCGAGGTTACGCAAGACCCAGAAAAGGCTGGCAATGCACTTAAGGTTATCTCGATGCGTATTCGCGGTATGTCTGGCGAGTTGCAAGACCTTGGTGAAGAAGTAGATGATAATGTAACAAATATCTCTAAGATGCAAGGAGACATTCTTAATCTAACTCATGGTAAGGTCAACATCTTTGATGACGCTGGAAACTTTAAATCTACATATGAAATTCTTCAAGGAATAGCGGGTGTATGGAAAGAGCTTAGCAGCACAGACCAAGCAGATTTGCTGGAAACTATGGCTGGTAAACATAGGGCGAATGATCTTGCTGCTATTTTAAATAACTGGGAACGTGTAGAAGCCGCAACAAAATCTGCGTCTAATTCCACTGGCAGTGCAATGAAAGAACAGGAAAAGTACGCTGATAGTCTTCAGGGTAGATTAAATTCATTGCAAGCTACGTGGCAGCAACTTTCAAATACGTTTATAAGTTCAGGTCTTGCAAAAGGCGCTGTTACAATATTTAAAGATTTGCTTGCTGTTATAGATAAGATTATATCTACGGTTGGCGGCTTTGGAACCGCTGGGCTAGTTGGTGTACTTTTCGCTGGATTTAAGAAAAGAAGCGGTGTTAGTAAATTAGTATCACAATTTTTTACAGATTTAAGTGAGGGATTTGACACTAATTTAACTAAACTTGAAACTTTCGAAATTGCATTTGCTAAAGCTGGTGGGACATTAAAAAGTTTTTTTAAAACTTCAATTGGCAAGATGACGGGTATTGGTCTTGGTATTGCGGCTGTATCGACTGCTATTCAATTCGCTGAAGATAAAATAGCAGAAGTTAATAAAGCTAGGCAAGAAAAAATTGACGCTAGTAACAATTTCAATGAGTCATTTGATTCGTTTGAGCAAGCGTATATTAAATATTCTGATAAAACTATTCTTTCTGCCGATGAAGAAAATGAACTAACTTCTGCAATTAACGGGACAATTGATGCGCTGGGAAATAAATCTGCTGCTCTTAGAGATGTTGCTGGTGCTTCTTCTGAACATGTAAATAATCTTAATGCAATAGCAAAAGAAGAATTAAAACAACAAAAGCAATTAGCAGATAGCGCAAAAATATCTGCAAAAGATAAGATTGACGATTATTGGAGCAACGGCGTTTGGAGCGGAATCCAACAAGTTCTTTCTGGGCATAGTAGTAAATATGACTTCGCCCTTCCTAAGCAATCTTCAAAAGAGTGGGCGGCTATTAAAGATACGGCTGTTATTAAAGATTATCTTAAGAATGGCACGTCAAAATATTATAAACAAAAAATCAACCGCATAGGCGATATAGATTGGCTTGAGTCGCAAGATTTTATGTTTCAAACAAGCGAAAATCTTGATGGTATAATTAAGCAGCTTAATTATGCCATTGAAATACGCGATAAATTAAGCGCAAAAGCAGATGAAACTGGTGATGATTCTTATCTGGATTCAGATACTTATAAATCTGCGTCAACGTCTATCGATGAATTATCTTCAGACCTTGATGAATATATTAAGCAAACATATGCGGCTGAAAAAGCAACTTATCAATTAAAGAATGGAATTCCAAAAACAACTGATGAATTCTATAAAATGCAGGAAGCTGTATTAAAAGCGTCCTCTTCTACCGTGTATGGCAGAACTGAAATATTGGATCTTCTAAATAAAGATTATGCTGATACTTTTGATTTATCGTCTGTTGAATCTCAAATAAAGCAATTTCAAGCACTTACAAACGGTATTAAATCAATAAGTAAAGATAAAGAAAATAAGTTTGAAACACTTATAGATTTAAAGACAAAAGTTAATAGCGGAGATTGCACTGTTGGTGAATATACAAAAGCTGTCGATGATGCAAAGTCAGCAATTGATGATATAGCTAAAAAAGATAGTGCAACCGCCGAAGCTCTTCGTGTACAGCTTGGGATTGAAGTTGATTCAAAGGGTAATGTCGATGACGAAGTTGTAAAGCTTAAGAATAAATTTGTCAAAGCTCTTACTAAAAATAATGTTGAAAAAGAAGTTGCTGAAAGTTTTACGAACAAATTAAGCAAGACAGAGCTTGAAGCAGCTGTTGAGCTGAGTGCTACTGGTGAAATTGATTTAAAGAATATTGATACAAAAAATCTAGACGCGAGTATCAAACAGAAGATTCAAGATTATGCCAAGTACTTGGAAGCTACGCGCTTTACGTTGAATATTGAAACTGAAACAGAAGATTTAACGAATCTTAATACTGCTTTGTCTGAGTCACGAGCCGCTACTGGTTTAACTCAAGAGTCTATTGAAAATATTGAAAAGCGGTATAAGAGTCTTGATGGCTATAATCCAGCTGCAATATTTGAAAAGACAACTACTGGCGTTAGACTTAACACCAAGGCATTACAGTCTCTTGAAGAGCAATATGTTGCTACCAATAAAGCTGCTAATGACCAAAAACTTGGCGCTCTTGCTAAAAGATATAAAGAGATTGAAGCTCTAAGAGAAAAAGAAAAAAGCGGTTCGGATAAATATAAGGATTACAGTAGGCAGCTTGAAGATTTGAACAGCGAAATTGAAGCTGCTAAAATGGCTGCTGCCGCATATGACGGTCTAACCTCTTCGTATAATGAGTGGCTTAATGCTAAAAGCAATGGTCAAGCTGGTGATATGTATGACGAGATTCTTAATGGTGCTGAATCCGTAAAAGAGCTTGCCAAGGCTGGCAAATGGGGAAATACAGAACTTCAAAGTTATATTGAAATGTTTTCTGCTCCCGATTCTCTTGATAATGCAACTCCTGAACAATATGCGGCAGCTTGGGGAAATGCAATAAGCAAATCTAATCGCTATTTCCAAGAAGGCACGGCTGGAATTGACGCCTTTATGTCTGATGTTGCTGCTGCTAACAGCAATCTTGTTAAAATGAATGACCAAGGTGTATGGGAGATACAACCAAACTTTGAGGTTAAAGACTGGGCTAATGCCGCTGGTGTGGCAGAAAGCACGGTTGAATCAATTTTTGGTCAGATGGAAGAGTATGGTTTTGATGTTCCAATTGGCATAGAAGAAACTTCAATTGATGACTTAGTTGCAAAAGCCGAATCCGCTTCTAGTGCGTTGAAGTCTTCTATGGGTCAAGATTTTGACATCAAAGTTAATACAGATGTTAGCTCTACCAAGGAAGCTTCAAGCGAGATTGACAATCTTAAAAAGCAACGCGATGACATCAACAATAGTTCTGCAACCGTAGAGGTTAAAGAGCAAGGTGTTGAAGCCGTAAACTCTGCCATTGAAGCTGTAATTAATAAACAGATTGAGCTTGAGCAACCCACTTATATGCAGCTCGACACGTCTCAAGTTAAGTCAACTATGACCGATGCTCTTACTGCGTTGCAGAATTATCAAAATGCTGTTGATGAGGTTAAAAGCCTTGAAATGCAACAAGATGCTGGAATTGAGATTGACACTTCTCAGCTTGACGATGCCAAGAAAAAAGTTGATGAGACAGCTGAAGCTATTGCTAAACTAGATGGGAAACAAAAGGTTGCTATTGGCCTTGAAGCAAGCGATAGTGTTGAGGATGTTAAGAAAAAAATAGAGAACGGTAAGGTTAAGCTTACTGTTGATACTGATATTAATAAATCTGCAACACAAGAACTTGCATCGAATCTAGAGAAAATTAAAGATAAAGACGTTACTGTTACTGTTAAGGTTAAAGGTTTAGATGATGTTAAAACACTTAACAAGCAGATTGATATTGCTGCAAAAGTTGACGGAACCGTAAAGGATTTAACTGAATTTGCTGATGCGGCAAAACAGCTTAAAGATGTTGATGATAATACTGTAAAAACTGTGACGGCAAGTCTTTATGGCAATCTATCTCAAAATGACAATTTAGATTCATTGCAACAATTTATAGATGGCGCGAAAGATCTAGAAGATGTTGATTCGTCTTTTGTTACAGTTAATGCTACTTTCGATGGAAACTTGAAAGAAAAATCAAGCGACATTGAAAACATGGAAAAGTTTGCCAAGGGAGCAAAGGCTTTACAAGATGCGCCATCTTCAAGTGTGACGGTAGAAGCGAACCTTAAGGGCGAGGGTGTTGGTAATAACATCTTTGGTGACAATTCCACATTAGATAATATCAAAAAATTTGCCGATGGTGCTAAAACATTGCAGGGCATTGGTGACGCAAAAGTAACCATTGAAGCAAATCTTAAAGGTGAGGGCGTTGGAGACAACATCTTCGGTGATAATTCTAAGTTAGATAATATCAAAAAATTTGCAGAAGGGGCAAAGGCGCTTCAGGGCGTTGGAGATGCTTCTGTTAATATCACCGCCAACCTTGAAGGCAAAGGTGTTGGTGATAACATCTTTGGAGATAACTCCACTCTTGATAACTTAGAAAAGTTTGCTAAAGCTGCGGAAAGATTAAAAGATGTTAAAGATGCTAATGTGTCTGTCACTGCAAATCTTAATGGCAGTGGTGTTGGAAATAATATTTTTGGAGACAACTCTACATTAGATAATCTTGATAAGTTTGCTGATGCGGCAGAAAGATTAAATGGTGTTCAAGATGTTAAAGTCAATGTTGAAGCTAATCTTACTGGCAATGGTGTTGGCAATAATATCTTCGGTGATAACTCTACTCTTGACAACCTTAAAAAGTTTGCCGATGGAGCTAAAAGGCTTAAAGATGTAGATAATGTTAGCGCTTCTGTTGACGTGAGTCTTGATGGGAATATTGGCAATGACATTTTTGGTTCAAATTCTAAATTAGATAATTTAGAGAAATTTGCAGAAGGTGCTAAAAGCATTAAAGATGTTGGTACTGTAAAGGCCGATGTAGAAGTAAACCTAAGCGGCGAAGGTATTGGCAACGACTTTTTTGGCAACAACTCAACTCTTGATAACTTAGAAAAGTTTGCTAAGGGCGCTGAAAAACTTAAAGGCATTGGAAATATTAGCACTAATGTCTCAGCCAGTTTAGACAGCAGCGGTGTTGGCAATGATATATTTGGTTCTAATTCTGCAATTGATAATCTTGATAAGTTTGCTGATGGAGCTAAAAAACTAAGCGGATTAGACGATATTGATGTAAGCATTACTGCAAATCTTAAAGGCGATGGCGTTGGTAACAACATCTTCGGAGATAATTCTACTCTCGATAACTTAGAGAAGTTTGCTAAAGCGGCTAAAAAGTTAGAGGGTATTTCAGATGTTGATGCCAATGTAAATGTTGGCCTTACTGGCGATGGTGTTGGTAATGATATCTTTGGCTCTAATTCAACAATTGATAATCTTGAGAAATTCGCTGACGGAGCTAAAAAGCTTCAAGGTGTCGGAGATGCTTCTGTTGATATTGAAGCAAATCTTAAAGGCGATATTGATGATTCTACTGTTGAAAATTTATCTAAGTTTGCTAAGGGAGCAAAAAATCTTCAAGGCGTAGAAGATGTGTCTGTAAACGTTACAGCTAATCTTAAAAGCACTGGTGTTTCAAATAATGTATTTGGTGATAATTCTGCTTTAGATAATATAAATAGGTTTGCTAGGGCGGCAGAAAGATTAAAGGACGTTGAAGACGTTAAGGTCACTGTCTCAGCCAGTTTAGACAGTAGTGGCGTTGGAAACGACATATTTGGCAATAATTCTGTTTTAGATAATATGAATAAATTTGCCAAAGGCGCTAATGCGCTTAAGGATGTTGGTAATGTTAAGGCGAGCGTTACTGCGAGTTTAAGCGGTGATGGTATTGGTAATGACATCTTTGGCTCTAATTCAACAATTGATAATCTTAAAAAATTTGCTGCTGGTGCTAAAAGCTTAGATGGTGTTGGAGATGTTTCCGTTAAAGTTAGCGCAAATTTAGACGGCAACATTGGTAATGGCGTATTCGGCGGCAATTCTACTCTTGATAATTTGGGCGCATTTGCAAAAGGTGCCAAACAGCTTAAAGACGTAGAAGATAAGTCAGTAACCATATCTGCAAATCTAAATGGAAATATAGGGTCTAGTAGCGACCTTATTAATAATTTGCCGTCATTTGCATCTACGGCAAAGACGTTGCAATCCGTAGAAGACAAAAGTGTCACTGTTACTGCTTCTGTTGGTGGAAATATAACAATTGACAATGTGTCTACTTTATCAAAATTTGGATCTGTTGTTTCCAGTCTCCCTCCCTCTAAGACAGTAACGGTTAATACCAACGTTGATACTGGTGCGATAGCAAATGTAAAAAGTACGCTACAGGGGTTGTCTGATAGCGGCTTAATGCACAATTATACTGCAACTATTACGGTTAACACTAATGTTGATACGAGCGCCGTTGATAATTATAGTCCAGCTGATAAAACTGGCAAGGTCACTTATGAGGTAGATGCTTCAAAGGTTAATTCTTGGAGCGCACCGCCAAAAACTGGCACTGTGACATACAATCCATCTGTTACTGCATTAACAGATGGACAATTACATAAAACTGGTACTATCACATATAAAGCAACTGTTGAGGGTGCGCCAGTAGTTAACGGTACTGCCCACGCCAATGGCACTGCTGGTCATGCGTTTAAGAATGGAGATTGGTCTACAAAAGATTCTGGCACAGCCCTTATGGGGGAACTTGGTCAGGAGCTTATCGTAAGAGACGGTCATTTCTTCACTGTTGGTGATAATGGCGCTGAATTTGTCCCATACAAAAAGGGCGATATTATCTTTAACCATAAACAAACCGAAGAGTTGTTTAAGAATGGATATGTAACCAGCAGCGGTGGGCGCGGAGTTGCTTTGGCAAGCGGTACTGCGTTTGCTAATGTCGGAGCTGGAACTTGGAAACCGGGCGGAATTGGCGGAGGTTATTCTGGTGGCGGAAGTTCATCTTCTTCTAGTTCGAAATCCTCTTCCTCCTCTTCTTCTAATTCTAACTCAAATTCCAGTGCTAATAAAGAAGCTGAGAAGTTTGAAGAGACTCTTGACTGGATTGAGACTGCTTTAGACCGTGTTGAAAGAGCAATTTCAAGACTTGATAAGACCGCTACTAGTACATATAAGAACTGGACTAAGCGCGGCACTGCTCTTAACGACCAGATTAGTCAAACCAGAAGAGAAATTGACCTACAGAATCAGGCTTATAATCGTTATATTCAGCAAGCGAACTCGGTTGGTCTTGATGCTGGTTATGCCGCAAAGGTGCGAGACGGTACAATAGACATCGAGAAAATCACTGATGAAGACCTTAACGATAAGATTAGCCAGTACAAGCAGTGGTACGAGAAGGCCTTAGATTGTTTAGATGCTATTGATGACCTGCGTGAGAGTGAATCTAAGCTCTATGAGCAGAGATTCGAAAACGTATCTACTAAGTACGATGGGTATCTTGGTGTAATTCAGCATGAGAAAGATATGCTTGATGAGTTTGTGTCTCAGACTGAGACTGCTGGATATATTACATCTGGTAAATATTATGATGCAATGTCTGCCAACGCTAAGAAACAGCAGGAAGAACTTAAGAAGCAACGTGATGAAATGGTTGCCGAGCTAAATAATGCTGTGAATAGCGGTACTATTGAAAAATATAGTGAGTCGTGGTACGGCATGGTTAATAGTGTGGATGAGGTCACTAAGTCCATTGAGGAATGCAATACCTCTCTTCTTGAGTATCAAAAGAATCTTCGTGAACTAGACTGGCAAATCTTTGATTTGGTTCAGGACAAGATTTCTAAAGTTGCTGATGAATCTGAATTCTTGATTAACCTTATGAGCAATAAGAAGCTCTATGAGGATAATGGCAAACTCACCGATGAGGGTATGGCATCTATGGGTCAATACGGTGTCAAGTATAACGTATATATGGCTCAGGCTGACAAGTATGGTAAGAAGATTAAAGAGCTTCAGGCAGACCTCGCTAAAGACCCATATAATCAGGATATCGCAAACCAGCTGCAAGAGTATATCGAAGCTCAGCAGGAAGCCATTCTTAATGCCGAGGATATGAAGAACTCTATTAAGGATATGGTTTCTGATGGTATTGACAAAGAGCTTGATTCGTTGCAGGAGCTTATCGATAAGCGTAATGATGCTCTTAACGCAGCCAAGGATTTATATGACTATCAGAAAAAGATAAAGGAAAGCACAAAGGATATCGCCGACCTTGAGAAGCAGATGGCTGCATATCAGGGTGATGCATCTGAGGAGACTAAGGCTAAGATTCAGCAAATTAAGGTAGACCTTGAGGAAGCTAAGTCTGACTTAGAGGAAACCGAATACGAACAGTATATTTCAGATCAGCAAAAGATTTTGGATGACCTTTATGACCAATACGAAACCATTCTAAATCAACGTCTTGATGATATTGATGCTCTTATGGCTGATATGATTTCTGAGATTAATAACAATGCTTCTACTATCGGAGCCACGATAGAATCTCAGGCCGATAAGGTTGGCTATACTTTGTCTGAGTCTATGAATACAATTTGGCTTTCTGGTAACGGTAGTATCTCAAGCGTAATTACAATGTATGGTACTAAGTTTGACACAGCTCTGACTACTACCAATACAGCACTTGGATATATCAATACCAATATCCAGAATATGATTGCACAGCTGAATAAGATTGCTGGTACGAAGATAAAGGCCGCTGGTGCTTCTGCCGCAACCGAGAAACCAAAACCTGCTCCCGCTCCTGCCCCAGCGCCGCAGCCGCAACAGAAACCGCAGCCAAAACAGGTTACTGTTGGTGGTATGATTAACGCTGGTAGTGCTAGAATTTACGCAGATTCTTATGGTAATGGCGGCGGCAGGCAGACATTTGGTAGCGATCCGATCTATACTGTTCTACAGGAACGCAATGGTTATATCTTAACTCGTTGGCACAAGCTTTCAAGTGGATATACTGGTTGGTTTAAGAAATCTGATGTTAGCGCATACGCACTTGGCGCTAAGAATATCAGAAACAATGAGATGGCTTGGACTCAGGAAAATGGTTCCGAGATGATTATGCGCCCATCTGACGGAGCTATCTTGACTCCTCTTGCCAAGAATGATAGCGTGCTTACATCTGCTGCAAGCTCTAATATCTGGAATATGGCAAACAATCCATCTGACTTTATCAAGGACAATCTTGACCTTGATAAGATTGATACTGGTGCTAATGTTGGGAACAAGACAACATACACTCAGAATCTTGACAAGGTTGTATTCAATCTGCCTAATGTCAAGAATTATGACGAACTGCTTAAGTCTATGCAGCATGATAAGAATTTTGAGCGTCTTATCATGGCTATGACTATCGACCCAATTGCAGGTAAGAGCAGCTTAGCAAAGGGCAAGGCGATTCGTTAATCCCCGAAGGCTACGGGTTGGTATAGCCGAAGAATATAGCCTACTTGTTGAGTGGGGAGTGGTTTATATCCACTCCCCTTCTCTTTTGTTTGAAATGAGGTAGAAGTATGAATACTGAAAAAAGAAATAGAAAATCGAATATTAAAAGCAGAATTATTGAGAGACAGACAAACGAAATTGAATCTCTCAAGAAAAGAATCTCCGAGCTTGAAATAGATTGCGATGAGAAGGATGAGTTAATTAGCTCAGTAGATTCTCTTCGTGTTGAAATGGAGCAAGTCGTTGAAGACCTTAAGAGCAAAGGTGAGGTATACGACAGGCTTGTCGGAGAATTAACTGAAATGAAGAAGATTATGAATGAAGAGGTCTTTAAGGGTAGATGGAATATCATTCGTTTTCTTTTAAAATAAATATAACTTCGAGCGATTGGAGGTGCGTCGGTGAAAGCATATGACTTTGAATACGATGGTGTCAAGCTGAGCGATCTTGGATTTATTATTTGCAAGTTTGATTCAAGCGATGTCGATACAATAGATAATGGTTCACAGATAACTTTTAATACTGTGCCGACCTTGAACGGAATGAAGCACGAATTAACGAGTTCTACATATGAAGATTGTCTTAATACGACTTTTCAGATATGTAAGAATAGATGCGATTCCAATCAAACCGATACAGTTTCATTCGATGAGATGCGGAACATCATGTCTTGGTTGAATAGAAAAGGATTTCATAAATTTAGATTACTTGACGATGAATATTCGGGTGTCTATTTTGAAGCTTCATTCAATGTAAGCAGAATTGAAGTTAACGGTATGATTTATGGGTTTGAGCTTGAGATGTTTACCAATAGGCCATTCGCTATAAGAGAACCTATTGTCACTACAATTAAGAATAGTTCAGATAATGGTATAAATGTTATCTATAATGAGTCTGATGAAGAGGGCTGCATTTATCCCGATATGGAAATCACCATAGAAAAAGACGGTGATTTTACAATGAAGAACTCTTTTAATAATAGAGTGATGAGAATTGCCAATTGTAAAACAGGAGAAGTCATCAAAGTATCATATCCAATGATTAGTTCTTCTTTGGATTCTCATAAGATACAGAACGATTTCAACTGGGCTTTCTTTAGATTAGAGAATACATTTAGAGACAAAAAGAATAAAATAACGTTGTCTCTACCATGTGTCGTTAGGATATCTTATTCGCCTATAGTTAAGGTTACTATATAATTGGGGTGGTTTATATGGCTATAAAGATTGACTTTGATGCTGCTCATAATCCACAATCACCAACAATTATATTGGCAAAAAAGAATGGCGATAAACTTGGTCGAATAGACGCTGTTGAAATAGAATCAATTGATTCGATGAATGACGCTACTGAGATATCGTTCAAGGTATATAAAACAGTAGATGAAAATAAGAACAATCTGTGGGATGAGATTATCAATTTTAGGCTTATATATTGTTTAGAGTGGAATCAATGGTTTGAGATTACAGTTGAGACAGATGAAGATACTCAAACGGTCAAAACTGTAACTGGTACTAATCTTGGACGTGCCGAATTGTCTCAAATCATGCTGTATGATATTGAAATTAACACTGAAGACGATATCGCAAGAGAAGATTACGATAAAGACCATCCGACTATTTTCTATAATCCAGATAGACCAAGCTCCTCTCTTTTACACAGGTTGATGGAAAAGGCTCCGCACTATACAATCGGGCATGTTGATTCTACGATTGCAAAGATTCAAAGAACATTTTCTTTTGATGATAAGTCTATTTATGATGGTTTTCAAGATGTTGCAGAAGAAATTAAATGTTTGTTTGTGTTTGATGTTAATGCAGATAAGTATGGTAATTTAAACAGATCTGTTTCTGCTTATGACCTTGAATCAAATTGTCATAAGTGTGGGTACAGAGGTGAGTATACGGATGTATGTCCTAAGTGTGGTAGCGCCGATATCGATGAAGGATATGGCGAAGATACAACTATATTTGTAACGTCTGACGAGATTGCTGATAGCATTAACATGTCATCTGATACCGATTCTATCAAGAATTGTTTCAAGCTTGAAGGCGGAGACGATTTGATGACAGCCACTATTAGAAACTGTAATCCTAATGGCAGTGATTATATCTGGTATATTTCTGACGATACTAAACATGATATGTCAGATGAACTTGTTAGGGCTATTGATTCTTACAATAAGCTATATAAAGAATATCAGAATGATTATGTTTATTTGAGTGATAAAGAAGATGTCGTTAATAGATATAACGCACTCGTTGTTAAGTACAGTTCTAAAAGTATATATCTTAAATCGTCAGAAGACGAAAGATTGTTCAGTTCAAAAAACGAGCATCTTGCAATTAAAAAAGAAGTCGGATACAACAACGACATCCAAGAGATTGAGTTGCCAGTAAAGGGCTATCCTGCTTTGATGAATGCTTATTACAATACAATTGATTTAGGATTGTATCTTACAAGTGGGTTGATGCCGACTGTTGAGATGAGCGATACCAATGCCGAGAAGGAAGCGGCAAAACTTACGGCTGCAAATCTCTCTCCTGTTGCAGTTGAAAAGATAGATAATATATCTGTCGCTACTGCCGATAGCGTTGTTTTGTCTATGGCAAAGGTAGTTGTTGATTCTACTAGGTACAGAGTTAAAGTGCATGATGGTTCCACTCTTTCTGGTTCAAAGCCAGACCCAACAAGAATATGGACTGGTTGCTTTGATGTGACTAATTATTCTGATGAAGAAGATAAGTTTACAAGCAAAGAGATAAGTGTAACAATAAATAGCGATTACGAAACTTTTATTAAGCAGAAGATTGACAAGACGCTTGCAAAGGAAGATAGCGATAATAAATATGGAATTTCTGAATTATTTGATATTGACGGCACGCTGGATGATTTCAAAAAGGAATTGCAAAAATATTGCCTAAACAGACTTGTTTCTTTTCATGATGCTTGTCAGACATGTATAGACATTCTTGTTGAACAGGGTGTTAATGAAGGCTCTTCGTGGTCTAAAGAGCTATATGATAAACTTTACACTCCATATATCGACAGAATGAATGCCATTGAAGCAGAGATGAAGATTCGTCAAGATGAGATTTATCTAATATCTGGTAGGCGTGATGATGATGGGGATTTGAAAGAGTATGGCTTACAGAACTTTATCATCGAAGAAAAGGACAAGACGCAGGAGGTTCTTAATTTTCAACAGTATTTAACGAACTATAATGCTGGTGGCGCTAATTTGTGGCTTGAGTTCTGTTCTTTCCGCAGAGAAGATAAGTACTCTAATGAGAATTATATTTCAGATGGCCTTAACAATGCTGAGTTGTTTGAGAAGGCAAATGAATTTATAAGCGTTGCTAATGATGAAATATATAAGTCTTCTGAGTTGCAGACAACAATTGATGCTGATTTAAAAAACCTTTTACTTATTGATAAGTTTGCGCCGTTGGTTAATGATTTTGCTATTGGCAATTGGCTTAGAGTTATGATTGACGATAAGCTATATAAACTTAGATTAATTGAATATACCGTAGATTATGATGACTTAGACAATATCTCGGTTGAATTCTCTGATGCCGTCAGGGTTAAGAGTGCAGTTAAGAGTATCAAGGGCGTTATAGACCAAGCTTCTTCAATGGCTACATCTTATAGCTATGTGCAAAGACAGGCTAAGCAAGGTGAAAAAGGAACTTCTGTTGTAAACAACTGGATTGATAATGGTCTTGATGTAACCCATACAAAGATTGTCGGCGGCTCTGATAATCAAACACAATCATGGGACAATCATGGTATGTTGTTTAGAAAGTTTGATGAAGTATCAAATGACTATGAACCTACGCAGATGAAGATTATTAACTCAACGATTGCAATTACCGATGATAATTGGGCTACTACAAAGACGGCTATAGGTAAGTATTATTATACCGATCCTGATACTGGTGATACGGTGAGCGCCTATGGCATCAACGGCGAAACAATTGTCGGTAAACTATTCTTAGGTAAGAATATTGAACTTAAAAACGATGCTGGTACGCTTGTTTTTAATGATACTGGATTAGAAGTAAGCAATGGCAAAAACAAGGTGTCTATTAGTCCAAAGAATGATAATGTAATTAATATTACTAATGGCGAAGAATCTGTTTTTAATGTAGATAAAAATGGCGAACTTGTTGTAAACGGCAACATTATGGCGCGTAGCCTAAGTCTTGCAAACGGTGTTACTATTGACTCTAAAGTAGTTACAAACCTTGCGAACGTTGCTGTATCTGGTGAGTATAGTGACTTAAAGCATAAACCTTCTTTGGCTGATGTTGCAACCTCTGGAAGCTATAATGATTTAAGTGATACGCCATCATTGAAAAATGTTGCAACCTCTGGAAAGTATACTGATTTAAGTGATACGCCATCATTGAAAAATGTTGCAACCTCTGGAAAGTATACTGATTTGACTGGTGATAAAACCGAAGCTGGTAAATTACTATACGTTGATACTGATGGGTCTGTAACAACTCTTACAATCAATAAATTAAAAGAGTTGCTTGGTATATAAAGGTAATGGTGATGTTGTGAATAAACATATTAATAAGCTGGCTGTGTTCTTTGTGGCTGTAGCTGTATTAATTATTATTATAAATCCACTCTATAACAGTGCGCAACAAAAGGCTGAAAATAATGTTGATGTTACAACTCCTATTTTGTATGACAAACCAGCTAAAGAAAATAAATATACATTTGATGAAAAGCAGGATTTACAAATGCCTGAACTTCCTACTGGGTGTGAAGCGACAGCACTTGGAACATTGTTGCGAATGAACGGTATAAACGTAACGAAGTTCGATGTTGCCGATGCTATGCCGAAAAGCGATGGAAGTGATTTTGTATATAGCTTTTGGGGAAACCCATATAGCTCTACAGATGGGTGGGCTTGTATGGCACCGTGTTCTGTAATAACTGCAAATAAATTTTTAAAAAATAGCAATAAGATTGCAGTTGAATATACTGGTACGAACTTGACGGATTTAAAGTTTCCGTCTGCTGTATGGGTAACTATGTATTTAAATGACCCACTGCCGTCAAATTATGAGTCAAATGGATATAGATTATTCAGAAATCCGCATTGTGTTGTTGTGACCAAAATAGAAATAGATAGTGTATATGTTATCGACCCTCTTGTCGGCGAGATTGCGTATCCACTTGAAAGGTTTAATAATGCATATGAAAAGCTCGGATGTCAGGCAGTGTGTATAGAAACAGCAAAGGAATAATTTGATTGGCGGTGATTATCTATGAATTATATATCTGATAGAGATTATAATGCTCAGATGAAAGCTATTAAAAGAATGAATCAGAGCAAAGAGCGAGAAATAAAGCTGCGCGAAGAAAGAGAAAAGTACAGTTTTAAATTCAAGATGCCGTCAACCAGTAAGATTGTTTTATTTGTATCTTTGATAATATGCTTACAGATTATATTCTTTTGCGAACGACTTATGGTTGAACTTCAGGATACAAGCGCATTGTATGTGTTGTTGGGTATTCCAGCGGCAATGGCTCCAATAATTTGGGCTTATTTTAGTAAGGCCAAGGCCGAGAACACGAAAAACGGCATAGTCTATGAAACTGCTATGCACGACAAGGATAATTCGGCAAGTGAACAATTGGATGATGCGCCTAATGATCCATCGTTTTAAGGAGTGTTTTTATGAACGTTGATCTTAATGCTTTATATGCTATTCAGAATTTTCTTCAGCTAGTCAATGATAATTGGACTGTAATCATTGTTATTGTGGCGCTTCTTATTTCTATTGGCAAGAAGGCAAAAGAGTTTTTCAGCAAGTCAGATGACGAGAAGATTGCAATTGCTAAGAAGCAAGTTCAGGAGACTATGCTTAAGTTGATTACTGATGCCGAGATTGATTGGCAGGATTATAAGAAAGCTGGCTCTGTCAAACGCGCTCAGGTAATCGAGGAGATTTTCGAAAAGTATCCAGTTCTATCAAAGGTTACAGACCAAGAAGCGTTGATTGCTTGGATTGACGAAACCATTGATGACGCTCTCAAGACAATGAGAGAAGTATTCACTGAAAACAAAACTGTTGAAAGTGAGGTCAAGTAATATGAGTATTTCTAACTGTGGACACGATGAACGCAATAGATATAGCGGCGGTCAGGCTGGCGATCAGTCTAAGACAGAATGGTATATTCGCCCTTGGTGGAATGACAATTGGAATGTAGTCCTTAGACATCCAGACGCAAAGACTCGTAATCTTATTGCAGATATGGCTATCAAGGCTGCTCAGAATGACTTGATTGGTTATGACCAGAACGAGCGCCTTACATTTTGGAATCATCTAAAGGCATCTAATTATGACCCCGCTCAGATTACAGTTAAATGCGAAGCAGACTGCTCTAGTGGCGTTGCCGCAATTGTAAAGGGCGCTGGTTATCGTCTTGGCAACAAGGCAATGCAGAATGTAAATGCCAGCATTACTACTTGGAATGAGCGCAATGCGCTTAAGGCCGCTGGCTTCCAAGTGCTTACTGATTCTAAGTATCTTACAAGCGATGCTTATCTACTTGCTGGTGATGTTCTGCTTAATGAGAGTCGGCATACGACAATTAATGTAACCAATGGGAGCAAGTCTGGCGGTTCTTCTACTACTGTTGCGCCTTCTACATCATCTTCGTCTGGCAAGCTGTCCGTTGATGGATGGTGGGGTGTTGCAACTACAAGGGCGCTTCAAAAAGCGCTTGGAACCACTGTTGATGGTATTGTAAGTGGTCAGGATGCTGGCAATATGGCTTCTGTAAATCGTGGTGGTCTTGAGAGTGATTCGTGGAAGACTGGCAAAGGCGGCTCTCAGATGATTAGGGCGTTGCAGAGAAAGATTGGCGTATCTGTTGATGGCTATTTCGGCAAGAATACATGTAAGGCTTTACAGCGCTATCTTGGAACCACTCAGGATGGCGTTGTAAGCGCACCATCTTCTATGGTTAAGGCTCTACAGCGTAAGTTGAATGCTGGTTCGTTTTAAACATAACAATTAAATATATATGCACAAACATAGGGAGGGTTTCAACCACCCCTCACTTATCTTCTTTAACATACTAGAACGCCAACATCGAGTGAAAGGCAGCGTAAATGTAAATGCTTAATTATATAGAATATCTTAATGTACCATCTCAAATAGCGATTGCCTTGATTGTTGTGTTGTTTGTTCTTCAGCTAATTGGTGAATTTTTAAACTTCAAAGGCAAGGCAGTCCCAGAGATTATGAGCATAAGAAAGTACTTCGCAAGAAAGAAATCAGAGCGTAAAGTAATTAGAGAATTACCAGACACGATACAAGATTTAAAAAATATAGTTAACAATATCGACAAGCATTATAATGCAGATAATATCTCTATGAGAGATAAATGGGTTGATAGTGTTAATAATAAACTTATGCTGGAAGATAAGCTTGTACGTGAATTAGATAAGAAACTTGATGAAGCGAATAAAGATATAGTGTCTATTCTTGTCGATAATAAGAGGGATACTATTATAGATTTTGCATCAAGAGTTTCGAACTCCAGCGTTCTTGTCACAAAAGAACAGTTTAATAGAGTTTTTAAACTTTACAAAGAATACGAAGACCTTATTAGTAAGAACGGTCTGACTAATGGAGAAGTAGATATTGCATACCGCATTATCGTTGAATCATATGAAGAGCACTTATCTAATCATACGTTCATTGAAGATACTCGCGGTTGGTAACAAATATACAATGAATGTTTTATGAAATGAGGTGTCTTTATGGCTTATGTGATTTTAGTAAATGAAGACAATACTTTGACTGCAAGCAAAAAGGAACGCATTATGCAAAGGTCAAAGTTGTTTAATAATCTATGGTTTCTTGCCGAACCAACATATAATGGGTACGATATGAGTGCTTGTACCGTTGTGATGGAATATATTTTACCTATTAGCAAGAAGTATCATAGTGATATTCTTGAGCTTTCAGAAGAAGGATATCAGGAATATCTAAAATATGTTGTTCCTATTGACAGTAAGTTAACTGCTGAGACTGGTGAAGTTGAACTACAGCTCACTTTTATCTATAGTGATTTGGATGAAAGTGGTGAAAGCATTCAGCGTGTTCGCAAGACCTCTACTGCAAAGTTAAATATTGTTCCTATTAGCGCATGGAGCGATATTATTCCAGATAGCGCTCTTGGTGCGCTTGACCAGAGAATTATCAAGATGGATGCTCAGCTTAAAGAAATTGCTGATATTAATGAAGCGTATAGTGCAGCTAAGGCAGACAATATCAAGTACGATGCTGACGCACAAACGTTGCAGCTTCTATCAGGCACAAAGGAAATTGGAGATAAGGTTTCTTTGAGCATTAGCGATGAAGATGGTGCATCTGCCGTTGATTTCAGCGACCTTGGTGTTGGCGAAGACGTAGCCAAGCTGTTGTCTGGATATGACAAAGTAGTTAGTATTTAAATTATATTTATATAAATAATGCGAGGATGAGTTGTCATCCTCTTTTTATTTTGTTTTGAAAGGAGGATTGACAATGAGCTTATCTTTTAAAGATTCACTAAGTAAGATAAACGAAAGCGTAAACAGTGATGACGCTGTTATGGCGTGCAATGAATCTTATGATGAAGATATTTCTCCTTTGTCTCTTGACGGTTCGGCAGATGTACAATCAGTTGCATCATATGCCGTAGAAGAAGGCTGGACGTTAAGCAATAACTTTTCATATTATAGTGAATATTCTGATAGCAATATATCTACTATTAATAGTACAAAAGATGTTATTCTTGACCCTACCCAAATTAATTTAACGCAGGAATCAAATTCTCAGTTTATCCCGTTTAAGATGAATAGATATTATGACGGTTTTGATCTTTTGAATACGTCAATCCTTATTCACTTTGTGAACAAAGATGGTTATGAAGAGAATTCTAATGCTGTAAATGTATATTACAATAGTGAATATATCAAATTCGGATGGCTTGTAAATAAGAATGCAACGGCTGTTGATGGCAGACTAGACTTTGAGATAATGGCTATCGGCACAAATTCAAAGGGCGAAGATTATATTTGGAAAACAAAACCGAATAACATCAATGTCCTAAAGTCACTTAAGGGCAATGGTATTATCGAACCCGATAATACTTGGATTACCAGTTTCATGTCTCAAGTCACAGAAAAAGTTGCAGAAGCTCAGCAGTATTCAAGCGAAGCTAAATCTTATGCAGATATGTCTTCTACATATGCTTCTAATGCACAGAAGTCTGCGCAGAGCGCTGCAACTACTGTACAGAATGCAAAGAGTGAGTTGAAGGCAGAAGTTGAAGAAACCGTTAATGGTAAGATTACATCAGCCCTTTCTACGTATTACACCAAGCCAGAAGTAAATAAAATCGTCAATAATATTAATGGCGAGATTACCAAGGTAAAAAATGACGTTGCTAATCTAGACGGTCTTGCTAAGTTTAATGTAACATATGATGGCAGTAAGATGACTTTCTATAATGGCGAAACTATTATGAAGGAAATCGAAATCACAAGTGACCCAACTGAGGAATGGACTGCTGCATATACCGCTAAAGTAGATAAGAAGATTAGTGATGCCAAGACAGAAGCAGATAATAAGTTTGCTACTAAGACCAGTTTAAATACGACTAACGCAAATGTTTCGGCTGTTACCGCAACTGCAAACGCTAACAAAGACAACGTTACGAAGCTTGGCGCTAAAGTTGCAAATCTTGAAAGTACGATTGATGGAATAGATAAGTCTCCTAGGCTTACATATGATGCCACATATGATGAGGAGCAGGTTTATACCCTTTGGGAAATTGAGGGCGAAGGACAAGATAACGAAGTAAGAACTCCGAAAAGCCAATTCAAGATTCAGGGCGGAAGCGGTGGTGGTGGCGGCACCAGTAGCGTGCTTAAAATTGAGTACGTAACGCCTACCCCAATTGTTGCAACTGTAAATGACAAGGTTGTTATTAAGTATAATTTCTCTGGTACGGATTCCTCTGGCGATCAAGTCATGGAAGGCACTGCAACTTGGCGTGTTGGCGGAACCATTGTCGCAACGAACATCGCTGTTTCTGGTGAGAACTCGTTTGACATCACAGATTACATTTCAATCGGAACACAGAAGGTAAATCTCAGTATTGTAGATGATGCTGGTAGTCTTGTAACTAAAACTTGGACTGTTCAGAAGGTTGATGTCAGAATTGAATCTACTTTCAATGATAAGCTAACATATCCAGTTGGCAAGGTTTCATTTGATTATACCCCTTATGGCGCAATCCCAAAGACAGTTCATTTTGTTCTTGATGGAAAGAAAATTGGAACTGTAAACACTTCTGCATCTGGCGTGCCACTTAGTTATGACATTCCCGCACAGTCTCACGGCGCTCATTTGTTAGAAGTTTATATGACGGCTGAGATTAATAGTAAGACAATCGAATCGAATCATATTGTTAAGGATATTATTTGGTATGACCCAGCTGTCAATACGCCAGTAATCAGCTGTGTAAATCAAAAGTTTACGGCTAAACAGTATGATACAACCAACATTGTCTATACAGTATACGATCCGATAACCGAGACACCTCAAGTAACTCTTGCTGTTGATGGCAAGGTTGTTTCAACTTTGACAATTGATAGCAATACGCAAACTTGGCAGTATAAGTCTTCTGATATTGGCACGCATACTTTGACAATTACTTGTCGTGATACTGTTAAGACTTTAACGGTAACTGTTGAAAAACTTGATATTGATGTTGAGCCTGTTACTGCTGGTCTTGTATTTGATTTCAATCCTGTTGGCAAGTCTAATAACGACACTGATAGATTGTGGTCTGATAACGATGTTGTTATGACCGTATCTGATAATTTCGACTGGGTTAATGGCGGATATCAGATCGATGATAATGGCGATCAATACTTTGGCGTTAAGGCTGGAACTACAGCAACTATTTCTTATAATCTTTTTGCAGATGATGCCAAGAAGAATGGTAAGGAATTTAAATTGATTTTCAAGACAACCAACGTTGCGAAGAGCAATGCTACGTTCTTGACTTGCCAATCTGGTACAACATCTGATGTTGGGCTTCAGATGAATGTACATGAAGCATACATTAAATCAAGCGCAAAGTCTTTATATATCCCATATAGCGAGGAAGATATTATTGAGTGGGAGTTCAATATCAATAAGGATACTGATATTCCTATCGTTATGTCTTATGAAGATGGCACTCCTTGCCGTCCTATGAGCTATACAAGCGATTATTCATTCACGCAAGATTCGCCAGTTCCAATCACTATCGGTTCTCCTGATTGTGATGTCTTAATTTATCGTATGAAGGCATACAATACAAGTCTTACAAGCTCGGCAATTTTGTCTAATTTTATTGCAGATGCCCGTACTGCAACCGAGATGATTGCTCGTTATACTCGAAATCAGATTTATGATGAGAATAATCTTTTAACTCCTGAATCTGTTGCCAATGCTTGTCCAAATATGCGCGTTATCAAGATTGAAGCCCCGCACTTTACAAACAATAAGAAGGATTTTGTAGGCGATACATCTTTCGAATGCATTTATAAGAATGGCGATGCCGTTCTCGATAATTGGAAGTTTGAGAATTGCTACCATTCAGGCCAAGGTACGACTTCGAATGAGTACGGTGCTGCTGGGCGCAATATCGACCTTATTGCTGGTTTCGATGGTAAGCATCAGGTGACTAGCAAGGTAGAGTTAGACCCGAATTATATTACGAAGCTTACGCTTGGTGATGGCAGCACGGTAACCGATGGCTCTGGCAAGATTGCGCTTACTAGAACATCAGTGCCTAATAACTGGTTCAACGTTAAAGTTAATATCGCAAGCTCAGAGATGGTAAACAACGCATACCTTCAGAAGAGATATAATGACTATCTCCCCTATTCTACTCCTGCTGCTCGTAGAGATTCTAAGATTAAGAATGATATGGAGTTCGTCAACTGCGTTGTCTTCATTAAGGAAAGTGACCCAGATGTAACGACTCATAGGGAATTCCAAGACTGTGATTGGCATTATTACGCGCTCGGGAACATCGGAGACTCTAAGAAGACTGACGTTACAAGGGCGTATGACCCAGATGACATGAAGGAATTCGCCATCGAGGTTAGCGACAACACTCTGCCAAACTCCATCTTCCAAACTGGTGTTACTAAATCTGACGGTTCTATGAAGTATCCTATCACAAAGGCCGAGTGGGTTGCTGGAAATGAAGCCTATGATGCTTTGTATAATGACTGGGATGGCTCATTTGAGTTCAGATACGATTGTTGTGGAGACTCAAAAGACGGTGAAGCAATCTCGACTGATGAGGAAAAGGCTAAAGTCAGAACGCAGAATAAGCAAATTTGGCGAGACTTCTATGAGTTCGTAATCACGTCGACTGATGAGGAATTCAAGAATAACCTTAAGAATTGGTTTGTAGTTGACTCTGCATTGTATTTCTATCTTTTTACATTGCGATATACAATGATTGACAACCGAGCTAAGAATACTTTCTGGCACTGGGCTAAGCATTATATTACAACAGCCGAAGCAACAACGCTTGGTGATAAGGCTACTTACTATACCGTTGACGATGCTGCCGCTGGAATCAATAGCGGATACCGCTTTGACCTTTGGGACTACGATAACGACTCGGCTTTGGGCATCAACAACAGCGGCGAGCTTACTATGACTTATGGTAAGGAAGATACCGACTACCGCACAGAAGGAGATAAGTCTTCTGGCTATGTTTTCAACGCTGCTGAGTCTGTGTTTTTCTGCCGTGTTCGTGACTTAATGGGTTCTGACCTTCAGAAGATGTACGTAAGCCGCGAAAGCAAAAACTGTTGGAGTGCTTCTTCTCTTATCAATCAGTTCGATGAGAAGCAGAATGAGTGGTGCGAAGAGCTTTGGCGCGTTGACTACGTGCGCAAGTATGAACGTCCTTATAAGGATGGCAATACGCGCTTCCTTGAGCAGATGATGAATGGCAAGAAGAAGTATCAGCGTAGGCAGTTTGAGCGCGACCAAGAGATGTATATGGCTACCAAGTTCATCGGCAATACGGCTACGTCTGACCAGATTATGTTTAGATGCAATACTCCTAAAGACGCTGTTGTTGCGCCAAATTATACTCTCCATCTTACACCATTCTCCGATATGTATCTGTCTGTCATGTTCGGCAATTCCTCTCCTACTCAGGTGAGAGCAAAAGCTGGCAAACAGTATGACATTCCATGTCCGTATGATACGATGGATGATACGGCGGTACTTATCTATGGCGCGTCAAGGATTCAGTCTGTCGGCGATGTGTCAGCCTGCTATATTCACGATAATGACTTTTCTAAAGCTGAAAAGTTAAAGGAACTTATTATCGGCAATACCACAAAGGGTTATTCTAACGTATTCTTGACGAACCTTGTTATCGGTAATAATAAACTTCTTGAGAAACTTGATATCAGAAATACTCCTAATCTTGTAAGCAGTTTGGACTTCTCAAAGTGCATGAACCTAGAGGAACTTTATGCTTCTGGTTCTGGGCTTAGAGGTGTTCTATTCGCAAGCGGCGGTAGCATCAGACTTGCTCAGCTACCAAACACTCTTACATCTATCAATATGAAGAATCTAATGTATCTAACAAATCTTTCTATTGCTGGATATGATTCTATTTCCACTTTAATTATTGAGAATTGCAATACGATAGATGTTAAAGATTTGCTTAATAAGGCTAAGAATGTTAACAGAGTTCGAATTATTGGCATTGATTGGACTCTTGATGACACTTCTATTCTTGATAGAATCTATAATATGGCAGGCATTGATAAGAACGGCTACAATGTCGATAAGGCTGTTCTTGCTGGTACTGTTCATGTTCCAGTTGTTAAACAGCAGCAGTTGTACGATTATCAGAAGGCGTGGCCTGATTTGGAGATTGTCTTCAATACAATGATTGAACAGTTTGTAGTTAAGTTCGTTAACTATGACAATACCGTTCTTGATACACAATATGTCGATAAGGGTGGCAGCGCCGTTGACCCACTGACAAGAGCAGACAATCCAATTGAAACTCCTATTAAACCAAGTTCTATCAGTACGGATTTTACATTTGATAGCTGGGACTTGCCATTAACTAACGTCTTTAGCGATAGAACAATTAAGGCTGTATATAGCGAGTCTACTAGACGTTATACGATTAAATATGTTTCTAACGGAATAACGCTTCAGGAGTCTACTGGTCTGTATGGCGAGAACGTTGAATACACTGGCGATATCCCAACCTACACACTAGAGGAGAACGCATATAAATACTATCTGTTTGACAGATGGGATAAGAGTGGATTTATTAATGGTGATAAGACGGTTAATGCGCTATTTGATTCGTTTACATATACACAGGATGCATTTACTGGCAAAGATATCAAGGATATGACACCAGTTGAAGTCTATGCTCTTACTAGGCTAGGTATCGAGAATACATCTGCCGATGTTCAAGATGGCGATGAGTATTCATTTGAGATGGGATATGATATCGACTATGACGATATCGATTCTGACGTTGTGATCTCTGAAAAGACTGAGTTTACTGGTAAGAACTATGTTGATACTGGCATTAAACTATTTGATGTTGATAAGGATTTTGTATTAGCAATTGATTATAAATTCTTAAAAGGTAGTGCCACTAATAGTGTTATCGCACAGTGTTTTCAGTCAAACGGTTCGAACGGGTTTAAACTTTGGAACAGCAGCGGAATCAAAATGAACTGGGGAACTTCAGCAACGAGCGCTGGTTCTGCCGATGGTCGTGAAATGATAGTTCTCAGACACAAGAAAGGTGATAATAATATTTATGTTTATTTCTCCAATCTTGATGGTGATGAGCCAACTATCGTTGAGCTGAATAGAACGAAATCAACCATTACAGACAGTACACTTGTGTTCGGCTGTTCTAAGGCAGATGATGGCGCATATGAGAATTATGCTGCTGGCAATGTGTATTGGAGTAAGGTTTGGTACAAAGACCTTGGTGATACTGTTTGTCGTAAACTTGCTGGTTGGACGCACGAGAAGCTTTCGTTTGAGGTGTGCGGCTTCAAGCGTTATTATCTTAGCAAAGAGCCTGCTAAACGCTGTACTCTTAGTTTGCTTGCCACGCATTTGCTAGACAGAAGCAAGGTGTTTAACTCTACTGGCAGTAGTAAAGGTGGATGGGCGCAATCAAGCTTAAATAAGTTCTTGAATACAAGACTATATGATGCTATGCCAACTAAGATTAAGCTGCTTGTCAAACAAGTAACTATTAACTCTTCTATTGAGCAGGGTTCAGTTGAGACATCTCCATCGCAGTGTTATGTGTCTATACCGTCTGTTATTGAAGTCAGCAATAGCTCAGAAGTGAATAGTGAGCCTTATATCAGCGAAGGCTCTACCATTTCTTATATGACAACAAATGATGCGAGAAAGCGTAGTTATGTTGATGGTGGTAATGCTGCGTACTGGCTACGATCAATTAATATTGCCTATACATATTTGTATAGCGTAAACGAACTTGGTGATTTATATGGGTTCAATACTCCATCATCAAAGCTCGGTGTGTTAATTGAGATTTCATTCTAATCATATTTAGGAGGGTGTTGCTATATGCGCACCCTCCTTTCTTAATGAGGTGAAAGCATGTTTTATAAGGTCGTAAAAGACGGCAAGGTTATCGATGTGCTTGACAGGCTCGTATTCTTAAAGTACCAAAAGAAACATAATCGAATGGTATTCTGTGTCGAAGATGAAGCACAGGCAATATTTTCTTCTGACGGTAAGTATATTTGGCACGAAGAGTCTTTGTATAATATTCCAGTAGAAGGATATGACACCGTTAAGATTGAAGAGATTGATAAATATGAATACGAACAGCGTAAGGTTTTAAACGGAAGCTCTCCCGAAGAGATAATCGATAGATATACTGCCTTACTTTTGTCAGACGGGGTGATTTGATATGAATCAGTTCGTTGAATCTTTAAAGCGTCTATATGATAACCATGTAATTAAAGAAGACAAGGTAATTTCATTGTTTAAACACAATAAGATTACAAAAGACGAAGTAGTATATATCTTAGGTAAGTAGACGTATATGAAACTTCTTTTTGAAAAAATAATTATTTAAATTATTTTAAATATGTAACTACAAGCACAACAAAAGGAGATACTGTATGGCGATTAAATCAAAGAATGCGTTTGGTAGCAAGGGCAATATCGAGACTGCTAAGACAAATGGGCTTATTGATGAGTATGACATTCTTTATCTTGATGATGGAGAGATTGGCTGGCTAGATAAAAGTAAGAATACTGTTATTAACACCCCTCGAACTCAGGCAGATATCGTTGTTTCTTCTGTTGACAATTTTGATGAAACAGATGGCAACAAAATCGTTGCTGGCAAAACGCTAGAGGAAGCAATTAATATTGTCGCTAATTCAGTTCTGCCAAAGGCGCAAGAGAAAACCCTACAGTCAGCAAAGGATTATGCCGATACGGTTGCTGGCGGAAGCGTTGACGTTGTAGAGTTTTAACCCTAATTTTGGAGGTAATAAAATATGGCAGAAACGGCGAGTAAAGCCCCAATGTCGGTCGTTGTGACTACCTCCGAAAAATTATCTAGTTTGTTGATTAAGAATGGACAGATTGTTTTCGTTAAAGATAAGCGTAGAATTGCGCTCGACTGGAACGACAAAAGAACGTTCTATAATCAAATCACGGAGTTGGAAACAGATTACGAGAGGATTTCAACTTCCTCCCCGTCTAATGGGTACTATTTTGTAATCGACACCGCTATCCTTTGGCGATACGATAACGGTTGGACTCAGATAACAACTAAGCCAGATGATATAGTATTCATAGGTGCTGAACTGCCAGAATTGGGGCAAGCCAAAGAACGAACACTCTATGTTGACAAAAATAAAAAAGAAATATCTGTTTATGATAAAGCAGCCGATTCTTATATCGTGGTAGCAAATAAAACAGATAACTCTGGTAGCGTGTCAATTGATACCGCTACAAACGATGATATCGACTCTCTTTTTTAGGAGGACATTTTATGGCTGAGAATACTGATAAGAAATATGTGAATCTTAATGGCCTAACTCATTATGATGAAAAGATTAAGGCGCTTATTAATGAAAAGGATGCAGCTACCCTTCAGTCTAGCAAGGACTACGCGGATGGCTTAGCAGAAAATTATGACGCAGCAGGAACCGCAGAGTCTAAGGTTAAGGAGCTTGCCGATGGTCAGGTAAAGACTAATACTGAAGCTATCGCAAAGCTTAATGGTGGCGCTGATACCGATGGCTCTGTTGCAAAGGCGGTTGCCGATGCCAAGACTGCTCTTCAGACAAATATTGATGCTGTCGATGCCAAGGCTGTTGCCGCCCAGACAGATGTTGATGCACTTGAAACCTATGTAGGCACTATTCCAACTGGTGCTACTGCTACCGACGTAATCGGATACGTTAATGAGAAGACTTCTGGTATCGCTACAGATGCATCTCTTAATGAGCTTAAGACTCGTGTAACTACCGCAGAGGGTAAGATTACTACTAACGAGGGTGATATCACAGCTCTTCAGGGTCGCGCTGATGCCGTTGAAGCCAAGGCAACAGCTAATGCCGCTGCTATTACAACCCTTAATGGCACTGGCGCTGGCTCTGTCAAGAAGCAGATTGATGATGCCTTCAACGATTTTGCGACCAAGGTTACTGACGATAACGTTGTAAATACTTATAAGGAGCTTATCGATTATTGTGCTACACACAGCGCAGAAGCCGCTGAGATGGTTGGCGATATTGATAAGAACAAGACTGCCATCGATACTCTTTCTAAGTTTGTCGGAACTCTTCCCGAGGGTACTTCTGCCGCTAGTGTAATTGAGTACATTAATAGCAAGGTCGCCGCTGAGGAGTCTCGTGCTACTAAGGCTGAGGGTGCGCTTGCCACAGATATTAAGAATCTTCAGAATGCAATTGGCGAGGGCGGTTCTGTATCAGATCAGATTTCTGCCGCTGTTAAGGTTGAATCCGATGCTCGTGCTGCTGAAGATGCAAAGCTTGATGGCAGACTAAAGACTGTTGAGGGCAAGGCTCACACTCATGCTAACGCAGAGGTTCTTGATGGCATTACCGCTGAAAAGGTTACTGGTTGGGACGATGCTGATGCTAAGGCTCACACCCATGCTAATCAGACTGTTCTTGACGGAATCACCGTTGACAACGTAGCTGCATGGGGCGCTGCTGAACAGAATGCAAAGACGTATACCGATAGTCAGATTGCACAGTTTACACCAATTGCGAACGAGGATATTGATAAGCTCTTTGCTATTGCTTAAGCTTAAATAAAATATAAGTTTTAAAGGGTATTTTGGGGGAGATAAGCACAATATGTAGCTACTCCCCCACCCCTCTACCCCAACATATAGTATGGCAGGGGAGAGGTTTGTAGAGACGCTATTTATAAACGTCTCTGTTTTTAATTAAAGAAATATTGAAAAAGTGGAGACGTTTGTAAATACGGAAAGGATGTGGTTATGAATGGCACAAAAAAAGTATCTTGACAGCGTTGGTCTGTCTAGGTTCTTAGAGAATATCAAAAGTAAGTTCTCTGAAAAGAATCATACCCATACTAAATCGCAAATCACAGACTTCGCCCATACGCATGATGACAGATACTATACTGAACCAGAGATTGACGAAAAGGTGTCTGCGCTTACGAATGCAATACGCAATTCTGCCGACACAAAGGTAACTCAGACTGCCATTACCGATACTTCAAGCTATACTGATTGGCGCTCATTGCCTATTGGTCTTGATAGCGATACAAACGAGGATACAGATCCGACTACTGTTACTGGTAATCTGTATACCACTAGCGACATCAAAGCGCAGCCTTCTACTGGTACAATCAAGGCAACGACATTCAAGGGTAATCTTGAAGGAAATGCTGTTACCTCTTCTCTTGCCGATAATGCAAAGAAGCTATCTACTCCAAGAAAGCTTATGACAAAGCTCGATGCTGCTGATGCGGCTTCTTTTGATGGCAGCGCAGATGTTAAGACTATCGGAGTTACTGGCAAGCTGCCTATTGTCAACGGCGGCACTGGCGCAGATTCTATCAGTGGATTTAAGACAAATATCGGATTGAACCCAGTTACAACTTCTGGCACTGGTGCTGCCTATACCGCCGATGTTAACGGAATAACATCTCTTAAAACTGGTGCGAATTTCGTTATGATTCCTCATACTGTAAGCACACAAAGGAATCCAACACTGAATGTCAATGGTTTTGGCGCTAAACCTCTTAAGATGCGCCTATCTAGCTATACAAGTGCAACGACATCTTTTAAGGCTGCTAATTCATTGGCTGCAAATAAGCCTGTTCATGTAATGTATGATGGAACGCAATGGGTTGTTGACGGATATGTATATCCAGATGCTAAGAGTCTATACGGTACTGTCCCCGTTTCTGGTGGCGGCACTGGTGCTACAACAGCCGAGGAAGCAAGGCAGAATCTTGGTATCACAACGGCTAATGGCACGATGCTTAGTCAAAATGCAGACTATGCTGAGGTTGGCGAATGGGCTGATGACAATCCTTCTGACGAAGATAGAATCGGATACTTCGTAGCTATCGACAATTCGTCTGCTGGTTCCACAATGGTCAAGGCTACATCAACATCAGATGTTCACGGCGTTACAGTGACATCCCCCGCCTTCTCTGGTAATTGCTCTGATGATAAGTTCGACATTGTTGCATCAACTGAGACAGACCCAGATACAGGCGAGACTATTACAAATACTGCATCTAAGAAATTAAAGAAGCAATATGATTATGTTGCTGTTATGGGCATTGTATCAGTAATCGACAACGGTACATGTGAAATCAATGGCAGATGTATGCCAGCTGAAGATGGTACTGCCGTGCCAAGCCCAAACAACATGGGCTATCAGATTATCGACAGAATTGATGATACACATGTCCTAATTGCCGTTTCTCCTGAAGCAGATATGATGGTTCGTATCAGAACCGATGTTGTTGACCTTCAGAAAAATAAGGCTGACTCTTCTCACAACCATGATGGGCGCTACTACACCGAAAGTGAAATTGATTCAAAGGTAGCATCTATTAACGCTGCTATTGCTGGCAAGGCAAGCTCTTCTCACAATCACGATGATAGGTATTACACTGAATCTGAGATTAATAGTAAGCTTGCAACAAAGGTTAATTCAAGTACGTTTACTTCTCACACTGGTGATACGACTGTACACATTACTGCTGCTGAGAGAGATGATTGGAATACGGCTAAGACACATGCGGATTCTCCTCACGCTCCTAGTAACGCAGAAGCCAACCAGAATGCGTTCTCCAATGTCAAGGTCGGCGATACAACTATAGCGGCTGATTCTAAGACAGATACGCTTACTATGATTGCTGGCAGTAACGTAACTATAACTCCTGATGCGACAAATGATGCTGTTACAATCGCGGCAAAGGATACGACTTATTCTGATGTAACTACTTCCGCTCATGGCTTAATGTCTGCCGCCGATAAGACGAAGCTTGATACTATTGCTACTGGTGCTAATAAGACGGTTGTTGATTCTGCTTTGTCAAGTACAAGCACAAACCCTGTTCAGAATAATATTGTCAACTCCGCTCTTGCTGAAAAGGTGCCAAGCACACGTACTGTAAATGGCAAGACGTTAGCTGCTAACATCTCTCTTACAGCTGATGACGTAGGCGCTTCTGCCGCTGGGCATACACATGATGACAGGTATTACACTGAGTCAGAAATTAACTCTAAGCTTGCTGGCAAGGCAAATTCTTCTCATAAGCACGCTGCCGCCGATATCACATCGGTAAATGCGTCTGCCATTACTGGTACTATCGCAGCCGCCAACCTTCCTAGCTTCGTTGATGACGTTATTGAAGGTTATTATAATGCTTCTGATAGCAAGTTCTATGAGAATTATGACGCTTCTGCAAAGACTTATAGCGATGCATATACTGGTGAGACTGGTAAGATTTATGTTGACCTCAATGACTACAAGACTTATCGTTGGAGCGGTTCTAAGTATGTAGTTGTCTCCGAGACTATTGCGCTTGGCGAGACTTCTTCAACTGCCTATCGTGGCGATCGCGGTAAGGCTGCTTATGACCATTCACAGAAAACTGGTAATCCACACGGTACAACAAAGGCCGATTTGGGTTTGGGCAATGTAGAGAATAAATCTTCTGCAACCATCCGTGGAGAATTGACCAAAGCAAATGTAACTACTGCTCTTGGATATACACCTCCCACTACTAATACAACTTATTCAACTGGTAGCACTACATATTCTGGCACCACGAAGCTTTATACAAGCACTGGTACAAATACAGATGGCACGATGACGCAGAATGCGATTACCACGGCTTTGAATGGTAAAGCTGCTTCTGGTCATAATCATGACGGTGTATATGTGCCAACTACCGAAGCTGGTACTAATGCGGCAATCAATAGATTGCAAACTGGCACCGATACACCTGTTGATGGTGATTATTATGTTTCACAGTGGGCTGGTTCTGCTAGTTCTGAAGCTGAAAAAGCGCAATTCGTTCGCCGTCCTGTAAGCTCATTGTGGAATTATATCAAAAGCAGGGCTGACCCAGTATATGCTACGAAGTCTCATAGTCATAGCTACGCTGGATCTTCTTCTTCTGGCGGTTCTGCAAATAGTGCAGTGAAACTAGACACCTCTGCTGGTTCTACTACTCAGCCAGTATATTTCTCTGGCGGCAAACCAGTAGCGATACCATATACTATTGGTAAGTCAGTACCAAGTAATGCCGTGTTTACAGATACTACATACGGCACAGGTGGTTCTACTACAGCTGGATTAACTAAGCTTTATACAAACACTGGTACAAATACAGATGGCACGATGACGCAAAATGCCATTACCACGGCTTTGAATGGCAAGGCTAATAATCATAGCCATCCTTACCTACCTACTGCTGGCGGTACGATGAGTGGCAACATTACATTTGCAGACATTGGCAATAAGGCAAAGGCAGCTGGACTTTCTTGGAGTGGGTCTACAGACGGCGCAAGTATCTACTATGAGACTAGGGCAGTTGATGAAGGCCATCTAGTTCTTAATATGTTTGACGATAGTAATGTCACTGTTGACATTGCTGCTGGTGGCGCTGTGAAGTCATATTTTGATTATGGCGGAACATTCCACGGAAACGTTGCAGGCAATGCGTCAAGCGCCAGCTCTGCACCTTGGAGTGGCATTACTGGTAAGCCAAACTTAATGCAAGCCAAATATGAAAATGGATACTGGGGCATGGCTAATCCAGATGGTACAAATTCAAATTGGATTCGCACATCAAACAGTGGCCTTATTCCATATAAACCAGGCGGCGCATCTTCACTTGGTACAGATATTTGGCCTTTTGCAAACGCCTATATAAGCAATATTCATGGCTCATTAGACGGCAACGCAAAAACAGCTACTACTGCCAGTTCTGCTAATTCTGTGCCTTGGAGTGGTGTGACTGGCAAGCCCTCTTCTATGCCAGCAAGTGATGTATACAGTTGGGCTAAGCAGTCTAGAAAGCCAAGCTACTCTGTATCTGTAAATGTAGACAGCAATGGTAATGCTACGTTTAGCGTAAGCTAATGTATGATAATGGAGTTGTTAAATATGAAGTTATCGCAATTTTCAAAAAAAAAAAAAACGATTTGTAAACAATGGAATAGATATCAACAGGGTTTTTGTCGATGTTCGCGGTGAACTATCATGGCTTTGATTAAGAGCATAGCTGGAAACGAAGTTTGCGACCAAACGGCACGAAACAACATCAGCAATTTAAATGTTGGTGGAAGAAACTTGTTGACAAAAACTGCTGGTGGTACGATTACAACTACGTCAGCAGTAAGTTCAACTAACGGCGCTAGTTATGGTATGGCAACAGAAGCGTTTCATGCCGCCGCTGGTAAACAGGTCACTCTTTCTTGCGAAATTGAAATGAAAGACTTTGTTTACAGTAAACGAGTTGGAATGGAATTCTCTCATGGCAATACATATATTGGTTGCTGGTATAATGTGGGTTCCGATTCGTCTACAAAAAATAACGTTCGTAAACGTATATCATATTCAACGACACTTCCAGAAGCAGTGAGTACATGGACATATTTTAATGAATGTAACTGTTATGTACAAGGTGCAATTTCAGGAACTTGTACTGTTAGAAATCCAAAACTTGAGTTAGGCAATAAGCCTACTGATTGGACTCCTGCTTTGGAAGAGTCTTTGACATTGAAAGACGATGGCAGCGGAAACGTTACTATTAGCATCTTATAATGTTTTGTACGATAGGTGTGGTAAACATGAATTGTCAAGGAATATTCAAAAAAAAAAAAAAAAAACAAGTAAGTAAATTAATGTGTGGTGACTTGCCATGTCATTAATAAAGAGTATCAACGGTAATGAGATATGTGATGATAGTCTTCGAAAAACAGCTAACCCATATAATCTTATAACAATTAGTCCATATAACTTAAAGCCAGATTCAAATTATAATCAATTTACAACATTGAATACAACAAACGATGATGTCAGTTCGTTGTGTGTTCAAGGACAAGCATCAGACAAATATTTAATGTTTTGTGGGCGTACGAAGATTTGTTTTAGAAAAGGACAAACCATTAAATTTAGTGGCTGTGTTCCTAATTGGGGTTCTGAAAACATGGAAGCATCGCTTTCTGTTTGGCTCTATAATTCCAATTATGATCATATACGCTATAATACAGGTACTAGGTTTACTTTATCTTCCCATACGTGGAATTATGTGTCTGGCAGTGTAACGGTTCCTGAAACAAGTGGCGCTACATACTTTATTGTAGGTCTTTCAAAGAGCAAAACAACATGTTCTATTGGGCTTACTACGAACTCTTATTGTATATTAGATTACTGCTCTGTTAAAACTACTGACGATGGCAATGGCAATGTCACCATCAAAACCATATAGAGTATGAATGATGGTGGTTAATATGTTATATGGAGCAAAAAAAAAAAAAAAAAATAACTGAGTGTGATGTCTTATGGCACTTATAAAGTCTATTGCTGGCAACGAAATCTGTGACCAGACTTGTAGAGACACTGTTAATGATATTAGCATTGGTGGTAGAAACTATGTTCTTAAATCCGAAGATCTCTCGGGCTTCAAGATTGAAAATACAACCAATGCAACTTAGTCTAACCAAGTATTTACTCGTGTTGGAGGAAGTTCTGGGTCGAATTATGGTATTTACTGTGATGTAGACATTCCTATTGCTGCAAGCGATACCACTTGTTTAACCGTAGAATTGACAAATGTTTCAGGAGGAATCAATGTTGGATTGTGCGATATAAATCAGTTTACTTTTCCTTGGAATGATGCAATGACAACCATTGCTACTGATGAACGTTGTCGTTTGACTACTACTTGGAGCGCTGGTCATAGTAGCATTCGAATTTATATCGCTTCGCGGGAAATAAATGCCACTTGCAAGCTTAGTAAAATTAAACTTGAAAAGGGAAACAAGCCAACTGATTGGTCGCCGTCTCCATACGATACATTTACAATGCACGATGATTGTGCTGGTAACATCACAATGAGCATCATATGATAATAAACGTTTGAATATTTATGATTGGAGGAATGATGCATGGCTTTAATGAAGACACTTAATGGCTATGAAGTATGCGATGCATCAGCTAGAAGCTCGCTAAATAACAAGCTTGACAAAACGGCTACGGCAACAAACTCAGATAAGCTAGACGGTTATCATGGATCTAGTTCTGCTTCTGCTAATACATATGTGCTGAGAGATGGCAATAATTATATCTATACTAACTATATTAACTCCAATACTAGTAATAACGAAAATCCCAGCATATCTCAGGTTATTGTAACTAACGGTTCTGATGGTTATTATCGCAAGGCATCTCTTGCTCACTTAACCAATCAGATTATATCAACTGGAACTGCTGCTCCAACATCTAGCACTGCTGGTAAAATTTATATCCAGACTACATAAGTTGGAGTGTGGTTTTATATGATTGATATTCAAAAAAAAAAAAAAACAAGTAAGTAAATTAATGTGTGGTGACTTGCCATGTCATTAATAAAGAGTATCAGCGGTAATGAGATATGTGACCAATATGCCAGAAATGTTGCGAGTATAGCCGCATATTCTGGCGCTTCTGGAAACAATTTATTTTGTAATCAATATTTCAACAATGGCCTATCTACTCTTGGTAATGGTTTGGTTGCAGACCAGAATCCTCCTCGTGGTGGAAACTGTATGGTCATCGCTGGTCGTGACCATTTTGATGGAAGCGTTCACATACCACAGATAATTGGTCATCGATATCGTATGCAAATTGATATCAAGGATAAAAGCGGTCAGGGATTCCCTAATGGACACGGGCAATCACCTTCTCCTTCTTGTGGAGTATGGTATACTACATATACTTCTGGCGCTCCTTATGATGGCCCATATAGAGGTACGTTCGTATCCGTCAAAGACCTTGGTAATGGATGGTTTGAAGAGACGTATGAGTTTACGTTAAACGATTCGAATAAACAATCGTTCTCTCCGTTCATTCAGATTGAAACAAGTGATGCATACCCATCGGGCAAGTTACAATACTATGTCAGTAATTTGCGGCTATATGATATAAGTGCCGCCTTAAAGATTACCGATGATGGCAACGGAAACGTTACAATGTCAACTATTTAAAATCAGGGTTTTAATAACATAAAAAGTTACTATTATTGCTGTAGTTTTATCCGTTATATTCTAAGGAGAATAATATGAGTAACCCTAACTTTATTCCAAATTATTCAACAAATGAAATTTAGAGAAATGATGATATGAATCGTTGTTTAACGGATGACCTTGATGCTATCGATGCTTTTCATGCTTCTCTGCCAAGCACTTACGCAGCAAAGAACCATACGCATACTGGTTATGCTACAACAGCTGATATAACTGCCGTACAGGATGCTTTAAGCAGTAAAGCTAATGTCAATCACACACATTCTGAATATGCCATCACCAGCCATAATCACGATACTTCTTATTACAAGAAAGCAGATGTTGATTCGAAGATAAGTGCCAAGGCTAATTCAAGCGATTTAACTTCTCACACTGGCAATGGCGATATACACGTTACAGCTACGAAGAAGGGTAATTGGGATGCAGCATACTCTCATTCCCAGATTGCTCATGCGCCTAGTAACGCAGAAGCCAACCAGAATGCGTTCTCAAAAGTTAAGGTTGGAAATTATACTGTTTCATCTAATGCAAAGACAGATACGCTTACTATGATTGCTGGCAATAATGTGACAATTACTCCAAATGCCGATGGCAAGTCTATTGCTATCGCTTCTAAAGATACTGTATATACCCACCCTACTTCCGCTGGTAATAACCATATTCCTGCTGGCGGTGCAAACGGTCAGATTCTTCGCTGGTCTTCAGATGGTGCTGCTGTCTGGGGAAATGAAAACGGAGGAGATAAAATTGTTACCACCACTGGCACTGGTGAAGCTTATGTTGCTTCTGTAGATGGTATTGCGTCTTTGAAAGCTGGTGTTAGTTTTATAATGATCCCTCATGTCGGTAGCGCCAAGGTTATGCCAACTCTTAATGTTAACGGTCTTGGTGCTAAGAACATAAGGATGAAGGTTTCAACCAATACAACAGCTACAACTACATTGAGTTCTAGCAATATGCTTGTTGCAAACAAGCCTATTCGTGTTATGTATGACGGGGTACAGTGGGTTATCGATATCGTTAGGCCGAGCGTAACCAATCTATATGGTACAGTAGGCGTTTCTCAGGGTGGTACTGGTGCTACCGATGCTGCAACGGCGCGTACTAATTTGGATGTGTATTCAAAGGCTGAAGTAGCTGCGCTAATCAGGAAAATGATTGCAGAAAGTTAATTTTTCACAATTTAATATATTATGACTTGGGCGCAAATGTTTTTATTTGCGCCCTTTCTTTACTTTATTTTTTTTGGAGGTGATTATATGGCATTACCATACGTAGGCGTATCTGCCAGCGCCAATAATAGCACCATTTATGTCACAGGCCATTTTTATAACAATGGTTCGACTTGGGAAGCTTCTGGCTGTAGGTTTACATTGAGCATTGATGGCATAGGCAATATCTATGACCAAAGACATACGTTTAGCGGCAACAGCTTCGACTTCTCTGCTTCTCGTGGTGTCGGCACCTCTTATAACAATCGCACATATACGGTTCATGCTTGGTGGGACAGCTCAGGATTTTCGCACGGAACAGATTATGCGACCACAACTGTCACAGTTCCAGCTGTCGCGCGACCGACATACACGGTATCTTATAATGCAAATGGCGGCTCGGGCGCTCCAAGTAATCAGACTAAACAGCATGATATCACATTGACACTCTCCTCTACTAAACCAACAAGAAGTGGATATACGTTTGCTGGCTGGGGTACGTCTGCCACCGATACTGGCGTTAAATATCCTGCTGGCGGACAATATACAGGAAACTCGAATATTACCCTGTATGCTATTTGGAGTAATGTTGCAAAACTAACTATTAACTATAATGCCAATGGCGGCTCTGGCGCTCCTTCTAGCCAGACACATTTGATAAATACAACCTCTAAAATATCTGGTGCAAAACCAACAAGAGATAAATATGTGTTTTTAGGATGGTCTATAAGTAGCACAGCAACAAAGGCAACATATATCGCAGATGGGCAGTACACAAACAACAGTTTTACAAACGGCGCTGCTGTGACTTTGTATGCTGTGTGGGTAAAGAAATCACCTAGTGTGTGTATAAATATATCAACCGCTGGCGCTTTTAAATCTCTTTGGGTCAATGTACCTTCTGGTAAGAGTCTTAAGGCTATTTGGTTCAAAACTGGTTAGATTGGAGGTAGCTAAATTGGCTGATGAAAAAACTGTTGAGACTAATTATAAACTGAAGTATACAGGCGAGGAAGTAGATAGGCTTCTTGAAACTGCTAAAACTTTAAAGAGCGTTTACGATAAGATGAAGCGTGTTCAGGCTGGTTGTGAAACTATCTCATCTACCTCAGCTGGAACAAATATAATCAAGGTTATAGATTTCAGTATTAAGTTCAATGACATTCCTAATGTCGTTCTGATTCCTACATATCTTGATAATAAAACATCTAAAGTCAAGATTCTTAATATCACTTCTTCTAATTTCAAGGTTCAAGTCGTAGGAAATGACAATGACGTTACTACAAATCTTTATTGGATAGCTACTGAAAAGTAGAACTTGATTGATTATATATCAAAGTTTGAATGAAAGGAAGTAAAAATATGAGTTGGGTTAATCTTGATGATGTTTATGTAAATAAGACTGGCGATACAATTGCTGGCGATCTGTCGGTAAACGGCGCTTTGAAGGTAAATGATGGCAAGGGAACGAATACCACATACAATGTTGCAAACGAAATTACAACGTTGCGGGATTCCGTATCCAAATGTAAAACCCAATATAAAATTTATACAGGGTCAAAAGTAATAAACACCACGGAATCTTGGGGTACGTTATTTACAAGAAATGAATTTATATCCAGTTTTGGACGTGCATTTAATGCCACAAAAGACAACATATTGGTTATGAATGGTGACGGAATTACAAATAACATTACTGTTTTGGGCGTTACATATTATGGCAATGACGGCAAGTTGGTTGTTGCATTATCGGAAAATGGCAACGGAGCTTTCAGAATCAACTATACGGTAGTTCTTGTTGAATGAAAATTATTCATATACACATACAAGAAATCGTGTGTTAGTTGATATACCATGAACAAATACCCCTGTTAATAGCGCCAGATGTAGCGGCAGCAACTTGAAATCCAATTGCTCCGTTTGGATGGACATAGCCATATGCGCATACATTCAAAATGTAACCGTTAGCATTTGTCACACATGAAGGTGCATAGATGGTGTGGTCTGGTCGAAGTCCTTCTGGAATGACATGCTCTATTCCCCAATACTCAGCTGTTGATTGTGAAACAGTCCACACGAGAATACACGTGTGTCCAACGCGCTTAATATGAACATATGACGCACTGCCGGGCGCTCCGTATAGTACAAGCGTATCGCCGTGGGATACGGAATCCTATGATTAGCATTCCGTATCCCA
>ULQC01093823.1_pt1 | contig 62264 bp, 56 predicted proteins | sample 1954091 | NCBI WGS metagenome assembly ULQC01 (sample SAMEA4835645, study PRJEB28245) | human gut metagenome | biome: gut microbiome; material: fecal sample | place: Denmark | collected 2008
GCGCGCGGCTTCGGCAATGCCCGGCGCAGCACCGAAGAAAAATACCTTATAGCCTTTTTTGGCGGAAAGTTTTGCCAGCTCCACAAATAAATCGCAGCCTGCCACACGCTCCGGCACATTATGCCCCAGCTTGCGCCCCGCCCAAACGGTACCGGCGCCGTCTGCCAGCACCAAATCGGCATTTTGGCAGACTATTTTTTTATATTCCGCATCTTTCTGGCACATCATAATAATTTCCGCATTGGCGGTAACCACGAAAGTCTGCTTTTTATTTTTTACCTGCGAATTTAAAAAGTTAACCGCGCCGTCCATTGTATATGGGTAAACCGGCACATCAAGCACATAAAACGGTTTTATTTTTTCCATAATTTTTTCCTTTAAATCTTCGCCACGTCAGAAGGCACAGTTAAGAACTGCAAATTGGGATTGCGGTCCAGAATCCAGTTCAGCGCCCATTCGTTGTTAACCAAAATTACCGGGCGGTCTTTTTTATCGTAAACCAGCATGCCGTTATCGAGGCCTTTTAAGTTCTCGATATCCTTTTCGTTTTCGGCATATACCCAGCGTGCCACGCTGTAACCAAGCTGGTTCATCAAAAGCTGCGCGCTGTATTCATTTAAAAGGCGGTATTCCAAAACTTCAAGCTGCAGCGAGCCAACCACGCCGACGATAAAGCTTTCAATGCCCAGATCCTTCTGGCGGAATACCTGAATTGCGCCCTCCTGCGCCAGCTGCACAATGCCTTTTTCAAACTGTTTGCGTTTTAAGGAATCCTTAGGCTGCACGCGGGCAAAAATTTCCGGCGGGAAAACCGGGAAATCTTCAAACTGAATTTTCAGCTTTTCATCGCTCAGCGAATCGCCGATACCGAAAATGCCCGGGTCGAAAATACCGATAATATCGCCGGGGTACGCTTCTTCAACAATGGTGCGCTCCTGCGCGAGGAACTGCTGCGGCTGCGCCAGCTTAACCGGCTTGCCGCCCTGCATGTGGTACACCGTCATGCCTTTTTTGAACACGCCGCTGCAAATACGCATAAAAGCAATGCGGTCGCGGTGCGCCGGGTTCATGTTAGCCTGAATTTTAAACACAAACGCACTGAACAGTTCGTTGTCCGGGCTTAACAAATCGCCGTTCTGCAAAATACGCGGCTGCGGCATCGGTGACAGTTCCAAAAACTTCTCCAAAAAGCTGCGCACGCCGAAGTTAGTCATGGCGCTGCCGAAGAACATCGGCGTCAGTTCGCCGCTGTTTACCTTCGCCATGTCGAACTCGTCGCCGGCCATGTCCAAAAGTTCAATATCGTCGCATAATTTATGGTACAAATCTTCGCCGATGGCATTAATAATTTCCGGGTCATCCAGGCTGCCCGTGGTGGATTTTAAAATTTTGGAGCCGTGGCTGCTGTCGTTTTCAAACAGTTCAATCTGTTTTTTAACGCGGTCGTACACGCCGATATAATTGCCGTCAATACCGATAGGCCAGTTAATCGGGTACGCGCGGATGCCCAGCACCTGCTCGATTTCGTCCATCAAATCAAACGGGTCACGGCCGTAACGGTCAAGCTTGTTTACAAAAGTAAATACCGGCAGCTGCCTGCGGTGGCAAACCCAGAACAACTTTTTCGTCTGCGGTTCAACGCCCTTGGCGCAGTCGATAAGCATTACGGCGCTGTCAGCCGCCATCAAAGTGCGGTAAGTATCTTCCGAAAAGTCCTGATGGCCCGGCGTATCCAGAATGTTTACGCGGTAGCCGTCATAATCAAACTGCAAAACGGAGCTTGTTACGGAAATGCCGCGCTGCTTTTCAATTTCCATCCAGTCCGAAACGGCATGGCGGTTGGATTTACGCGCCTTAACCGTACCGGCAAGATGAATTGCGCCGCCGTACAGCAAAAGTTTTTCCGTCAGCGTCGTTTTACCGGCGTCAGGATGCGATATAATGGCAAAAGTGCGGCGTTTTTCAATCTTTTCAAGTAATTCCTGCATTGTTTTCCCCCGTTATTCCCTGTTCTGCAATTCGTAAATACTGTAAGCGTCAATAATCTGTTTCAAAATATAATCGGGCACCGGCACAGCCGTTTCCATAACGCCCTTAATGTTCACGCGGAAGGCAACGTCCTCATATTTTTCGCCGCCGTAGGTTTCGCAGCTGAAGCTGGTGCGCATAAACTCATCCTTAAAAGTGCAGTATTTCAGCACATCATGCTTGCGTTTCAAATCCCATTCGTGGTAAAACTCATACAATTTTTTCTGCGCCTCCGGCGGAATATCCACACCGGCAACCACATAGCCGTCCATAGGCGTGCAGTCCAAATCTTCGTAAACCGTGCCGTCCTCCAGTTCGATGGTGACGGTCATCACATAGTCCACTTCGTTAAATCCGGCATTTTTAATCTGCCATTTTTCGTGCCATTTTTTTATGCACGCCGGGCAGATGAACTTTGCCTCTTTTACGGTATTGTTAATGTAATTGTCCTTATAATACAAAACGCCGCCTTCCGGCACAAACTCACTGCCGCATTCGGCGCATACAAGCCTTACGCTGCGAATCATTGCACGCACTCCTTTTCTGTCAAGGCTATAAAAAAAGCCTTCACGGGGATTTCCCGTAAAGGCAGTTGTTTCGGAATGGTCGGAGCGGCGGGATTCGAACCCACGACCTCTTCCACCCCAAGGAAGCGCTCTACCAAGCTGAGCCACGCCCCGAAACACAAGTAATATTATAAACAAACTAAATGCAAATGTCAAGCATTAATTATCAATAACGCGTGCGCCTTCTTCGTCAAGCTTCAGCACATGGTACACAGCCTGCTGCCCGGCTTTTTCAAAAGCCTGCTGCATGGCGCGCCCAATGGCTTCACTGTCGGCATCCGCCGCGGCGTATGCCATTAAGGTAGAACCAGCGCCGCTGATAATAGCACCGTAAGCGCCGGCATTTTTAGCAGCCTTAAACACAGCCTGCGTGCCGTTAATAAGCGGCATGCGGTACGGCTGGTGCAGCCTGTCCTCCAAAGCGTCTGGCAAAAATTTATATTCGCCCGTTAAAAGCGCGCTTACCAAAAGCGCACTGCGCCCGGCGTTAAAAACAGCATCCTTATGGCTTACCGTTTCCGGTATCGCCTGCCTTGCCCTTGCGGTAGAAAGCGGCTCCGCCGGTACTGCGGCAATAAAGCTCAGCGGCTTTTTGGGCACAAAGCGCAGCGAAGCAGCCTTGCCGTGCGCCATATAACTTACCGTAAACCCGCCCAGAAGCGCCGGTGCCACATTATCCGGGTGCCCTTCAATTTCGGTAGCGTAATCAACAAGCTGCTGCCTCGTTAAAGTGCTGCCGGTTAAATAATTGGCCGCCATCAGCCCGGCAACAATGGCCGTACTGCTGCTGCCCAGCCCGCGCGAAAGCGGTATGCGGTTGTGCATGGTAACTTTCAGCCCGGTATAGCGGCGGTCGGTAAGCTCGTTCCACAAACGGAAAAACGCCAGAAACGCCAGGTTTTTGCCGCTGGCATGCAAACGCCCGCTGCCCTCGCCGGTAACTTCAAGTTCAAAGCCGCGCTCCGTAAGTTCATAAGTAAATTCGTTGTATAAATTGCAGGCAGCGCCCAAAACGTCAAACCCCGGCCCGCAGTTGGCCGAAGTGGCGGGCACAATTACCCTTACGCTTTTTTTCATAACATCACTCCACGTTGTCATCTTCAACATGGATGACACTGCATACTTCCTTAATAACCGGCAGGCCCTTCAAAGTCTGCACGGCCATCTGCATATCAAGCTCGGAAACATGGTAGGTAATAACAACAAGTTCTGCCAGCTTGTCGCCAACCATCTGTTTCTGAATAACTTTTTTCAGGCCCACATTCTGTGCGGCAAAAGCGGCGGCAATCGCAGCCAGCACGCCCGGTTTGTCCACAACGTTCAGGCGAATATAAAACGGCGAAAGCATATCTTCAAGGCGGCACAGGTGTTTTTCGTCAAAGCAGGTGCAGTTAATGCGCCCGGTCGAACCATGCACCATATTGCGCGCCACGTCGATAATATCGCCGCACACAGCGCTTGCAGTAGGCAGCCCGCCTGCCCCGCGGCCCATAAACATTGCTTCGCCGAGGGCGTCGCCTTCCACAAACACAGCGTTAAACACATCGTTAACGCCTGCCAGCGGATGCTCCGTAGGCAGCATAGTAGGCCTTACGCAAACAGTAATGCCTTTTTCTTCATCGTGTTTGGCAACTGCCAGAAGTTTAATGGTATAGCCAAGTTCTTTAGCGTATTCAATATCGCAGAGCTTTAAACTTTCAATGCCCGATACAAGCACATCATCAAGGCTGATGCGTGTATTAAAGGCAATGGAAGCCAAAATTACCAGCTTGCGTGCGGCGTCCAGCCCGCCCACATCGGCAGTCGGGTCCGATTCGGCATAGCCTTTTTCCTGCGCCTCGCGCAGAACTTCGCCGTAATCCATATGGTCCTGCGACATTTTGGTAAGCATATAATTGGTAGTGCCGTTAACAATGCCCATTACCGATTTAATGCGGTTGGCAGCCAGGCACGATTTAAGCGGGCGGATAATAGGTATGCCGCCGCCCACGGCACCTTCAAACATAAAATCAACATTGTGCAGCTCCGCCAGCGGAAACAGCTCCCTGCCGTATTTTGCCAGCACATCCTTGTTGACCGTAACAACATTTTTTCCGTGCTCCAGCGCGGAAGCAATATATTCCTTCGCCGGATGCTCACGCCCAATCAGCTCAACAACAATATCAATGTCCGGGTCATTTACAATATCTTCAAAATCACCGGTAACGGCATATTTTTTGCCAAGTTCCGCCGCTTTCTGCGGATTGCGCACCAATATTTTCTTTATTTCTATTTTGCAGCCTGCTTTTTTGGCAATTTCGCCGCCGTTATGCTCAAGCACATGCAGCACGCCGCTGCCGACAGTTCCCACGCCCAAAAGGCCGATATTAATACAATCTTTCATTTGTTCCCCCCGTAATTAAATAAATGGCTGCGGCTTAAACCTGCCCCAGAACTTCCAGGCGTTTAACGCCGTCAATCATGCGGAGCTTATCCAAAAGCGCTTCCAAATCAACCGTCAGGTTTTTGGTTTCGATGGAAATGGTAGTATTGGCAACACCCTGCAAGGGAATGCCCTGGTTAATGGTCATAATGCTGCCAGAATCACCTGCAACAGTATTCAGCACGCGCGAAAGCACGCCTGGTTTATGTTCAAGCAAAAGCGAAAGGGTAATGATTTTTTCCTTGCTTGCTTCATAAAACGGAAATACATAATCTTTATATTTGTAATAAGCGCTGCGGCTCAGCCCCATTTTTTCAACAGCCTCATTAATGGTTCTGATTTCCCCGCGTTTTAAAATTTCCTTTACCTTAATGGTTTTTTTGATTGCTTCAGGCAGAATTTCCTCTCTGACAAGATAGAACGTAGATTTCTCTGTCATATAATCATCTCCTAAAAAAATTTTTTACACCTTACTCATAGGGATATTATAACACTGTTTCGTGGTAAAAGCCATATGTTTTTATGAATTTACTGAAATATTCTTACAATTTAAAAAATAAAACACATTCCGCTTATAAAACAGAATGTGTTTGTAAAATTATTTCTTTAAATCTTCAGCGTGCCCCTGGCGGATTTTGCTTTCCGTGCCGTTTAAAAGGCGCTTGATATTATCCTTATGGCGGATAATTACAAACGCTGCCGCAACGGCGGCAAACAAAAACACCGGCAGCGGATACCCGAAATACCACGCAAGGCACGGCGCGCAGAACGCACCCACGCAGCTGCCCAGCGAAACATAGCGGGTTGCCAGCACAATGGCAAGCCACACAATAAAGCAAATGCCGCTTACCTTGGGCATTAAAAAGATTAAAAGCCCAAGGCCGGTTGCAACGCCGCGGCCGCCTTTAAAGCCCAGAAACAAAGAATAATTATGTCCCAGCAGCGCGCCGATAGCGGCAAACAGCATGGCGTACAAATCTCCGCCGGTCATGCTTTGGGCAATCATAACGGCAATAATGCCCTTGCCCGCGTCGCACAAAAGCACCAGCGCCGCGGTTTTGCCGCCAACAGTACGGAAAACATTGGTACTGCCTATATTTTTGCTGCCGTACTCGCGGATATCAATGCCGTGAATTGCCTTAACCAGCCACAGCCCCGAAGGTACTGAGCCAAACACAAAACCAACGGCAAACCATAATACAAACATCATCGTTTCCATTTATTCAGCCTCTATTCATCCTCTTTTTTGCCGCGGATAATCATTGACAACGGCGTGCCTTCAAAACCGAACGCTTCACGCAGTTTGTTTTCCAGATAACGCTGGTACGAAAAATGCATGATTTCCGGCTCGTTGACAAAAATAACAAACGTAGGCGGCTTAATTTTAACCTGCGTTGCATACAAAATTTTCAAACGCTGGCCCTTTTCTGTCGGCGGCGGGTTAATTGCCACAGCGTCGGCAATAACCTGGTTCAGCACGCTGGTTGCCACGCGCATGGCGTTCTGTTCGGCAACATAGTTAATAACCTCCGGCAGGCGGTGAATACGCTGCTTGGTAAGCGCCGATACATACACAACAGGCGCATACTGCATAAAAATCAGCTCTTTGCGCAGGGTTTCGGTATAGCGCAGGGTGGAGTTTTCGTCCTTTTCGTAGGCGTCCCACTTGTTAACAACAATTACAATGCCCTTGCCTGCTTCGTGCGCATAACCGGCAATTTTTTTGTCCTGCTCGGTAACGCCGTCCACAGCGTCAATAACCATCAGCACCACGTCGCTGCGGTCAACGGCGCGCAGGCTGCGGATAATGCTGTATTTTTCAATCGGCTCGTCAATTTTGCCCTTGCGGCGCATACCGGCAGTATCAATAAACAAATACTTCTGCCCGTTGCGCACAACCGGCGTGTCAATAGCGTCGCGCGTAGTGCCGGCAACATCGCTTACAATGCTGCGCTCCTGCCCTACCAGCGAATTAAAAATGGAAGACTTGCCTACATTCGGGCGGCCGATAAGCGCAACCTTAATCTGGTCCTCGTCGTTGTCAAACACGCCCGCCTTATTCTGCGGAAACTTTGCCACAACGGCGTCCAAAAGGTCGCCAATGCCCAAATGGTTAGCCGCCGAAATCGGGAACGGCTCGCCCAAACCCAAATTGTAAAACTCATAAACGTTAAGCTCCTGCTTGGGCGAATCGGCCTTGTTTACAGCCAGCACAATCGGCTTGCCGCTTTTGCGCAGAATTCTGGCAACGTCGGCGTCCTCCTGCACAATGCCGCTGCGCGCGTCGCACACAAACAAAATAACGTCTGCCTCTTTAATGGCAATTTCCGCCTGCTGGCGGATGGAAACAGCAATCGCGTCGCTGTTCATAATCTCAATGCCGCCGGTATCAACCATCATAAACTGGTTGTCCAGCCAGTCGCCCTCGGCGTAAAGACGGTCACGCGTTACGCCCGGGGTATCTTCAACAATGGAAATGCGGCTGTTTGCAAAAATATTAAACAATGTCGATTTGCCGACATTAGGCCTGCCAACAATGGCAACTATCGGTTTACCCACTCCACTAACCTCACTCTCTAAAAATCTATGCCTGCCCGGGAACTTACCCCCAGATGGAAATAGTGCTTAACCTCCTGCATATCCGTTACCAGCCCGGCAGCATCACACAGCTTCTGCGGTGCGCCGCGCCCGGTGCAGATAATTTCGGCATAACCCTTATGCTCTTTCAAAAAATCAACCACTTCGTCCACCGGCAGCATGCCCGTCTGTAAAACAATGTTAATCTCGTCAAGTATTATTAAATCGGCTTCGCGGTTTAAAATTGCTTTTTTGGCTGTTTCCCAGCCGCTGCGCGCCAGGTCAAGGTCAACCTGCGCCGGATTTTTAAAATTTACAAAAGCGTCGCGCCCCACCTGCTTTAAAGTAAAGCCCGGCAAAAGATGCGCGCCGATTGCCTCACTGTAATTGGGGTCATCCTTTAAAAAGGCCAGCATTAACACACGCGCGCCGCGTGCGCACGCACGGAACGCCACCCCCAGCGCGGCACTGGTTTTGCCCTTGCCGTCACCGGTATAAACCTGCAAAATACCGTAATCTTTCATAACAACACCTTATCTTTGCAGCAGCTTGTACAAATCCCCTGCCGAAGCAGCCCTGTGCACAGGCGCTCCGCAGGCGGCGCAAAACTCTGCGTAACTCATATCGTCAAGAAACAAATCATCGCTGTTTAAAACAACCTCCGGCAAAATAACACTCTCTGCGCCCTTAACGGCGTTTAAAATATCATTGCCGCACAAAAGCCCGGTTACGTTAACCGTATTGCCAAAAAACTCGTTCTCCACCGCCAGCAGCTTGTGCTGCATGCCGGTTTTGGCGTTAAACTTCTCAATGAGCGGCTGCAAAACCTTATAAGCGCTTGTGCCAACGGGTATAACGCTGTTTGTACTGCCCTTAACCGGAGTAATTTTGCCTGCCTCCTGCCATTCTTCCAAAAAATTGCGGCTCAGGCCGATGCCGTTTTCCAGCTGCGGAAAACCGTCATACCACTCCGCTTCCGGCAGCGGCATGCCTGCCAGAATGTAAAACTCGTCGCCAAGGTACACAAACGATTTGCCAAGGCTTTGGCGGCATTCCTTCTGCCAGTCCGTAACTATGGTTACAATTTCACGCGCTTCCTGCGGCGTAAACAGTCGCAGCGGCGTTAAATGCGCGCGGTTTTTGGTAAGCCCCACCGGCACCACGGCCATAGTTTCAACATTCGGCGCCAGCGCGCGCAAATCGGCATAAGTGCGTTTTAAAACCTCACCGTCGTTATAGCCGGGGCAGCACACAATCTGCGTATGCACGGTAATACCGGCTTCAAACAGGCGTTGCAGCTTATCCATCAGCTCACCCGCAAAGCGGTTTTTCATCATTGCGCAGCGCACTTCGGGGTCGGTAGCGTGTACGGAAACGTACAGCGGCGACATGTGCGTTTTAATAATGCGGTCAAAATCTTCGTCCTTCATATTGGTAAGGGTTATAAAATTGCCGTACAAAAACGAAAGGCGGTAATCGTCATCACGCACATAAAGCCCATTGCGCATGCCGGGTATCATCTGGTCTACAAAGCAGAAAACGCATTTGTTGTAACAGATTGTTACCTTGTCAAACACGGCGCTTTCAAACTCCAGCCCCAGGTCTTCATCTATATTTTTGGTTATCTGCACTTTGCGCTCATTGCCTGCGGCATCCAAAAGCTTAAGCTCCACTTCCTCATCCGCCAGCAAAAAACTTAAATCTATAATATCGCGCACGCTGCTGCCATTAACCGTCAGCAGGCTTTCGCCCGCTTTAATGCCTGCGGCATCGGCAAGGCTGCCGCGTTTAACGCTGCTTATTAATCCCTGCATAAAAACTCCTTTATATAAAACACTCTTTTAAAACATACTTTGTTAGTTTATATTATACCGTTAAATATGTCAAATTGCAAAATGATGATAGTTGTTTTACATTTTGGGGTTTGTTTTGTTTGACTTTGTCTGTTCATTTGCTATAATAAATATAGAAAGTGCTGCCGATAGACGGTCAGCCCAATATCAGATTATTTACCTACGAAATAACCGCTATTGGCGAACGGCGGTTATTTCTGTTTTCGTGACAAATCTTTTCCAAGGGAATAACCCAAAGAAAAAACGGCGATTGTATAACTTGCTATTGCAAGGAACGACCACACATCCACGTTATTCCCTCCTTTCACAGATTTTCCGGCTTTAGGCTTTAAGGCTTGAAGCCGGATTTTCTATTTTACGGAGGGTCACAGTCCCTCCTAGGGAGGGCTAACCGCCTACCGTTATGGCAGCACACAGAGAATAGTATAGCAAATAAATATATGGTTGTCTATTTTATGATTTTTATTATATTTTTTATTATTTAGGTTTCATCTTTGAATAAAGGTTATTATTTTTTATTTATTTTTTATGTCATGTTCGTTATTTGGAGTAACCAAAACAAAAACTATTTAGCATTTTATAATGTATTTGACAAAATTTTATTTTACAGGCATAATAGAAAAGCTGTGACTCTTTCCAGCTGGAAGGAGGTGTACTGCATGTTCGATAGTTTCCTATCCGTAATTCTATCTGTCATAGCAAGTGTAATTTCGTATTATATTTGCAAGTGGCTGGACAGATAATTAAAGCTCACAGCCAGCACAAATAAAAAACCGGGAGTTGCCGCTCCCGGTTTTTTGTTTTGCGTGCACCACATGTTTATGATAGCACCTATCCGTTTGTAAATTTATTATAGCACAAGGATTTTGTAATTGCAAATAAAGGTATTTTTATTGTTTTTTTATTATTTAGGTTTCATCTTTGAATGAAGGTTATTATTTTTTATTTACTTTTTTATTCATGTAACTTTTTGAAAAGACCAAAAAATTACCAAAAAGTCTCTGCTCCTCAAAAAACTTAACGGCTCAATATTAAATCAGTTTGCCACTTGCAGCGCCTGCGGAACTCGTTTGCTGCGCAAACTCAAACATCCTCGGCTATTGCTGCAAGTGCCTTTTTATTTTAAGCTTTCGCCTGTTTTTTGAAAGTCGCCTTTTGACATGACACGTACTTTTATAGCTTGATTTTGGATATTATGCTCTTAAATCGTATTTTATGACTATTCATTATAAAAAATATATGCAACCTACGATAACATTGCTGTTTTTTATAAAAATTTACCAAAGTACGAATTTAAGCAAATCCGCTCACCTAAATTCAACATATTAAAAGTACGAGTCACATCAAATCGCGGCATTAAAAATTTAGCGGTATTTACTGAAAAGCAATAAAATTTTCCCGGTGTTTGAGCGAAGCGAGTTCCGTGGAAAATTTTATTGCTTTCTGCGTGCCGCGTTTAAATTTTTTCAGCCGCGTGAGTTTTCTTGCTTCGTTCTTTTGCTCATTCAAAAGAATGAAGATGAATAATAAAAAGAAATAAAAATTGATAACGTATAATCAAAGACGAAAACAAAATTAAAAGTAATATGAGTAAAACTGTAAATAAAAATATAATAACCTAAATACAAAGACATTGCTAAATAAAAAATCACACAATTTTCACACAATGTTTTATATATGCAAACATATAAACAAATAATAGAATTAACTTGGTACACTAAAGTACGCGCAGGGCGGAGTTACACTTGTAATTTTTCTCCAGTAACAAAGCAGCAAATATGGAAGGAGATTTTTTATGTGTAAAAACCTACAATATAAAGTTTTAGCAGCGGTAATGGCTTTAAGTGCCGCTAACTGGGCAGTGCCAGCCAATGTATTAGCAGGATATGAAGAAAACGGACATTGCTACGTAACAGCTGATGGTGAAACCATCAGCAAAGATTATAATACCGTTTACGGTAATGGTCACAGTTTCACCATTAACGGCGGTGATATTGATGCTGTTTATGGTGCATCATCTGACAAGGCTTCTGCAACAAACAACAAAGTTTATATAACTGACTGTATAAATATATCCGTTATATTTGGTGGTGCTTCAGAAGGTAACAGCGCTGACAGCAACGCTGTCTACATCAGCGGCGGTTCTGTATCAGGTGATGTTTACGGCGGCTATATAGATGATAGTGGTAGTGCTTATGACAACGAAATCATCATCAGCGGTTCTGCCGATATCACAAATGCCAATCTGTATGAACGCAATGATAAAGCATCCGGCACCGGCAATATCCTTACTCTTGACAGTTGGAGCGGCAGCACAAAATCGGTACAAAATTTTAACAGTATTAACTTTGATAATATTAACTGGCAAAATGACGGAACTGTACTTACAATTACAGAAGGAGCAGATAACGACCTTGCTAATACCGAAATTAACCTAACAGCATTACTGTCGGCAGCAAAATTGCCGCTGGCGATACTATGACGCTTATAGAAAACACTAATAATGTTGACCTTGGTATTAAGAAAGACAATGTAAATGTAAGTGATAAGTTTTTTGCCGGTGTGGCAACGGAAGGTACAGGCACTGCAACTGTCAACGATGATGGTTCTGTTGATTTTACGGTCGATACCTTAAAAGCCAACAGCCAAATCGACCTCGTCGCCCAAACCCGCGCGGCTTCCGCGGCTTTTGTAAACCAGGGCACGGATTTAATCAGCGACAGCCTGGACACCATCAGCCGCGACAGTAATTACGGCGTTAAAACCTTTGCCGCTGTACACGGCAACCGCAGCAAGTACGATGTGAACAGCGACATTAAAATTAACGGCTGGAGCGTTATTGCAGGCGTAGGCAATGCCGATAAGTTCGATAACGGCAGTGAGTTCAGCTGGGGCGTGTTCTACGAAAACGGCAGCGGCAATTACCGTACTTACAACGAATTTAACAACGAGTTCTTCCGCGGTGACGGCAGCCTTGTTTATAACGGCGGCGGCATTGCGGCACGCTACACCAATAAAAACGGTGTTTATACGGAAGGCAGCCTCCGCGCCGGTATGTTAAAGAGCGATATGGATAACGCTTTGCGCGACGGTGCAGGCAATTTTTACGGCTACGAAAGTGAAAGCGCTTACTACTGCGCACACCTTGGTATTGGTAAAATTATCAGCCTGAGTGAAAGCAGCGACCTTGATGTATACGGTAAGTTCTTCCACACCTACACCGAAGGCGACAGCTTTAAGGTTGCTAATGACGAATTTGAGTTTGACAGCATTAACAGCGACCGCCTGCGCATAGGCGCACGCATTACCAACAATAAGGAAAATAAGTTCAGCACTTACTATGGCTTGGCTTATGAGTACGAGTTTAACGGCGACGCTGATATGACGGCGCAGGGGCTTAAAGCACCCACACAGAGCTTGCAGGGCAGCAGCGTAATGGCAGAAATTGGCTTTAACTACCAGCCCACGCCCACCAGCCCGTGGAGCTTTGACCTTAATATGCGCGGCTACACAGGCGAACGCCAGGGCGGCAGCTTTAACGTACAGGCAACGTATACTTTTTAACTTTATAAAACAAACATATAAGCAAAAACAACCGGCGGCACAGTATAATGCTTCCGGTTGTTTTTTATAAAAATTATGTTTTAACGGCAGTTATAAAACGTTTTAATGGCATCATTTTGACTTAGCAAAATATTTTACGGCATAGTATGCGGCAAATGCCACAATATAGGTAAGTGCTGCCATAGCAACTTTTTTGTTGAAACCAATCTGTTCGTCTAAGTAATCTTCTGCTGCCATATCTTTTTCAACAGTAATATATGCTTTTTCTTCCGGTATATAAAGCACGCGGCGTTCAACAGGTTTTCCTTCATCCACAATTTGTTGGGCGCTGCTTTCAATGCCGCCTTTTTCAAGCATATAATTATACTCGTTCACGAAACGCAGCTTATCTCTCAACCTTTTGCCCTGTTCAATTTTTTCACGCCAGTTTTCAGGTTCCGGCATCTTTTCGGCTGCTGCCGCCAGTTTATTTTTCCTGTTTTCTTCCGTCCAGTAATCTACGGCATAAACAGTAGTTGTGGGGTTTCTTCTTTTCATTTTGCCGCTAAAATTGGTTTCTTTTTGCAGCGGAATTACCCTTTGCGGGTAAAACGTGTAAACGCCCATATCCTTATACTCATCAGCCGGGCGCACCTTCTGCGTATCTCCATAGCTGTTAAAAAGTGCAATTACAGCAACAATAAATATAAACACCGGCAAAAAACGCAGTATGCTTTTAATTTTTTCCATAACACGCCACCACCCGTTTAATTATGGCTTAACGAACCTTCTATAATTTAATCATAGCATAAGCGGCAATTTATTACTATAACTTATAAGCAATTTTACAATTTCCTGTATGTACTTCTTTATGAACATGAAAACACTGTTTAGATGAAGCGCAGAGCAAAATCGCGACGGCTAAATCACTGTTGTATCCTCCATGCGCAAACTGCTGCGCAGCCGTGTTTGCGTACGCAATTAGGAGCGACGTTTTGCCAAGCTGAATATAAACAGTGTTTTCATGTGTGTACAAAAAAAGAGCCGAACATAAAGTTCAGCTCTTTTGCGTAATTATAAATTTTATATTGTGGTATGTAAATTTTGCTCATTATTCAATCGCAAAATTTGCATAACTTCGCTGTCACAATTATTGCCTGCGCTTTAGCTTGGCACTAATTGGCGACTCAGCTAAATCGGCGCTCAGTTATATTATGCGCGGGAAATGTATTCGCCGGTACGGGTATCAATGTTAAGTACATCGCCTTCGTTAATGAACAGAGGTACTTTAACAACATAGCCGGTGTCCATGGTTGCGGGTTTGCTGCCGCCGGTAGCCGTATCGCCGCGGATGCCCGGGTCGGTTTTAACAACAGTCAGTTCAACGGTGTTCGGCAGGTCAACGCCGATAACGCGGCCGTTGTAAATCATGATTTTGGCATCCATGTTTTCTTTAAGGAAGTTGATGGCGTTGCCAAGCTGTTCTTTGGTAAGTTCGGACTGTTCGTAGGTTTCGTTGTCCATGAATACATAGTTGCCGTCGGATTCATACAGATACTGCATTGCGCGGCGGTCGATATGTGCTTTCGGCAGACGTTCGCCTGCGTTGAAGGTGCGTTCTACAACGGCACCGGTGCACATGTTGCGCATTTTAGCACGTACAAAAGCTGCGCCTTTGCCCGGTTTTACATGCTGGAATTCTACAACCTGCCATGCGTCGCCATCGATGGTAACAGTTACGTTGGTTTTAAATTCGTTGGTTGAAATCATAAATGCTCCTCCTGTTTATTTAAAATTAAACAATTTCCATCAGTTGCTTTTTAACGCCGCACAGCACTTTAGCGCCGTCATCCGTCAATACAACCGTGTCTTCGATACGTACACCGCCCTTGCCGGGAATGTAAATACCTGGTTCTATGCTGAATGTCATGCCGGGCTCCAGCACAACATCAGTACCGCGTTTGTTGATATTGGGCATTTCGTGAATTTCAAGGCCCACGCCGTGCCCCAGCCCGTGCACGTAGTTTTCGCCGTAGCCGCGCGAGGTAATGTATTCTCTTACAATCGCGTCAAGCTCCGCGCCCGTCATGCCGGGCTTTGCGCTTTTTAAACCGCGCCACTGGGCTTCTTCAACTATGGTATAAATTTCCTTGTGCCACGAATTAGCCATGCCGAGCACAACCGTTCTTGTCATGTCGGAATGGTAACCGTCGTACACAGCACCAAAGTCGAAGGTAATAAAATCGCCTATTTCAATCTGTTTATCGCTTGCCATGCCGTGCGGCAGAGCGCTGCGCGCACCGGAGGCGATAATCGTATCAAACGAAGGTTTTTCGCTGCCCATACTGCTCATGTAGTATTCAAGCCTTGCAGCCAGCGCTTTTTCCGTCATGCCGGGTTTAATTTCCGGCAGCAGTTTTAAAAACGCCTGGTCGGCAATTTTAAAGGCTTTCCACATCAGGTTCAGCTCGCGTTCGTCTTTAACCATACGCAGATACTTTAAATCAATGTTTAAAAGCTCTTTGCCGCTTACTGCCTCTTTAAGGCTCTGGTAATCGTTATAGCTGTAAGCTGCGCCGTCAAAACCTATTTTGGTATGCGCCTTGGCAAAATCCGCCGCTGCCTGCCAGATATCGCCGTTGTAGGTAAATACACGGCAGTAATGCTGCACTTCGCCTTCTGCCTGCGTGGTGTAGCGCCCGTCGGTTATTAAAACCGTGCTTTTGGCGTCAACATAAAGCAGGCTGCTGTCGCCGCGGAAGCCTGACAGATAGCGGATTGTCGGTATATCCTTCACAATAACGCAGTCAAGCCCGTTTTTGGCCATCAGGCTTAAAAACCTGCCCAAACGCTGCATCATTTCCACTCCACCAGTCTTTCCTAAACAATAATACCATTATATTTTATCATAAATACTGCCTGCTGTCACTATAAAACCGGCTCGCCTTCCAGAATTTCTACCGTAAAGGGCATGTTTTCAATTATTTCCATTACGTCGTTGTAGGTATCGGGCGTGCCCAAAAGTTTAACCACGCCTTCACGCGGGTCTTCGGTTGTAACAAGCGCCAGGTGTTCATAGCCTTCCATAATCCAGTTTACGTCGGCAATGCGTTCCGGCGCCACGCGCAGATAGATAATACTTCGGTCGTCGCTCATATAATTTTCCTCCGCAGCAGCGAATCCGGCAGAAGCTCCGCAGCGCAATCAATCCAAAAGTGCTGGCGTGCGTGCGGCGCACATTCGATGGGCGTGCCTTCTTCGTCCTGCATATTTTTAAGTTCCAGCGGCATTAAGGTGCCGTCCGTCATTAAAAGTTCCAGCTTTTCGCCGTTTTTTACGTTGTTGCGCTGCTCAATCAGCGCTTTTTTGTTTGCTTTATCGTAGCTTAAAACAATGCCTACAAAATCGTGCGTCTGTTCGTAGCTGCTGGTGGTATAAACCTGCGCATCCGCGCCTGGCGTGCCAAAGGCAAAGCCTTCGGTATACGGGCGGTGCGATACTTTGTTCAGTTCTTCAATCCACTCAGGCAGCACTTTGTAGCCTTCCGGGTCTTTCATGTAAGCGTCAATTGCCTTGCGGTACACGCTGGCCACGGTTGCCACATAATGCACGCTTTTCATGCGGCCTTCAATTTTCAAGCTGCAAATACCTGCTTTAACAAGCTGCGGTATGCGCGCAATAAGGCATAAATCCTTGCTGTTCATTACATAGGTGCCGTGCGCGTCTTCTTCAATATCGTAGCTTTCGCCGGGGCGGTTCTTTTCGTGCAGGGTATATTCCCAGCGGCAGGCCTGCGCACATGCGCCGCGGTTGCCGTCGCGCCCCGTAAGGTAACTGCTTAAAAGGCAGCGTCCGCTGTAGGATATGCACATTGCGCCGTGTACAAAGGCTTCCAGTTCCACAGTGGTTTTAGCGCCGATTTGTGCAATTTCTTCCAGCGAAAGTTCGCGCGCCAGCACTACGCGTTCCGCGCCCAAATCATGCCACGCCTGTACGCTTGCCCAGTTGGTGGTGTTAGCCTGCGTGCTTACGTGCAGCGGCATGCCGGGCACAACGCGCCGCGCCGTCTGCCATACGCCAAGGTCGCTTATCAAAAGCGCGTCCGCACCTGCTTTTTGCAGTGCCAGCAGGTATTCCGGCAGTTTTTCAATATCGCTGTTATGCGCAAAAATGTTTACAGTTACATAAACCTTTTTGCCTAAAGAATGGGCAAAGTCTGCCGCTTCTTTAATTTCGTCAATTTCAAAATTATTGGCAAAAGCGCGCAGGCCAAACATTTTGCCGCCCAGGTAAACGGCATCCGCACCGTAGCGCAGCGCCATTTTGCACTTTTCCATATTTCCTGCCGGCGCCAAAAGCTCCGGCTTAACAATTTGTCTTGTCATGTTCCTTCCTTACTGCGGGCCGTGAATATCTTCTATCGCCTGTAAATGTTCTTCGTAAGTGCGCGTAAAACGGTGGTGCCCGTCTTTTTCGGCCACAAAGTATAAATAATCCGTATTTTCCGGGTTCAGCACGGCTTTAATGGCGTCCATGCCGGGGCTGCCAACCGGTCCCGGCGGCAGGCCGGAGTTAACATACGTATTATACGGATTTTCAATGCGCGTATCGGCAATAGTGATTTCGGCCTTCTGTTCTCCGCCCAGTATATATTGAATGGTTGTATCCGACTGAATGGGCATGTAAATTTGCAAGCGGCGCAGAAAAACACCGGCAATGCGCGGCTGTTCTTCTTTAAAAACGGCTTCCAGCTCCACCATTGAAGCAATGGTTACTATATCGTGAATGGACATTTTGGTTTTTTCTGCCGCTTCGCCGATTTTTTCGTGGTTAATCTGCGTGTTAAACTCCTTAACCATCATGGCAAGCATGTCTTTTTCCGTCATGCTGTCGTTAAACTGGTAGGTTGAAGGGAAAATAAAGCCTTCTGCCTTGTATTTTACATCGGCATTATTGGTTTCCATATATTTATACGGAGTGTAGTTGCGTGCGGCTTCTTTAAATTTTTCCGCATCGCCCAGCCCTTCCGCCGCCAGTTTGGCCGCTGTTTTTTCTACCGTGTAGCCTTCAGGCACGGTAAAGCTTACGGTTTTAACCTGCCCGCGCGCCAGAATATCTATAATTTCGCCGTTTGATTTTCCTGCTTCAATTTCGTAGCTTCCGGCCTGCAATTTGCCTTCCAGGCCCATAAAACGCGCTTCCAGCCTGAAGCTTTCAGGGCGTTTAATAAGTTTCTGCCTGTGCAGCATATTGGCAATGTCTGCCGCCGTCATGCCGTTTTCTACCGTAATAACGTAGGTTTTGCCGTCGGCTAAATCGGCATTGTTGCCCGTATAATTTAAAACCCAGTAAGATGCTACAAATATTACCAGCAAAGTACTCATAAAAAACGGTAATATTTTTCTCATGCTACGCCGCCCCTAAACATTCGTACTTTAAAAATGCCGGACCAGAGGTCCGGCAGGCAGCTTATTATTCTTCGTCCCATTCGGCAACGAGTTTTTCGTAAGCCGCTTTAACTTCTTCAAACTCCTCGTCGGTAGGCCCAAGATAAATTTCGTTGCCGTCTTCGTCAAAGTCAATGCGGGCAATGATTACATTGTCCTCGTCATCGTCTTCTTCATCATGGCAATGGCATTCTTCATCTTCGCAGCCGCAGTCGTCAGCGTCCAAAGCGGAAAGAACCGCAAAGCTCTTTTCACCAACGGGGATAACCATTTCCTCACGGAAATACATTTCGTTGCCGTCCTCGTCGGTAATAACTACGATTTCTTCTTCGTCGATATGGTCATGCTCAAGCTCAAATTCTTTGTTATCGTCCATTTTGTACCTCTTTCTTAAAGCATAAGTATAATTAGGTTTATTTTATCGTATCACAGGGCAAACTGTCAACCAAACTATCTGTTAAAAAATATTGTATTTTCTGTGGCAGCAGCGCAAAAAAACATTTATCTGCCGCCCAATGTGGTTTATAATAAGTATAAACCAATTAAAGGAAGTGTTGTGATGAACGGAAAATATAAATTCTTAGGCATGGCTGCCGCAGCAGCCGTTATTATTGCCGCTGCCTTTTACTTTTTTTACTGGGTTAAAACACCGGCTTACTCCCTGTCGCTGATTGGCGACGCCATTACCGGCCACGACGCTGTCAGCTTTCAGCAGCATGTGGATATGGACAGGCTGTACAGCAAAGCCTATGATGATTTTTTAAATGCGGAAGCCAAACTCAGCAATATGCCGCAATCGCCCGAAAGCAATTTCATTATGGGTTATGCCAAAGCAATTAAGCCGCAGGTAGTCAATCTTTTAAAAACGGCAACTCTGGACGCCATCGCGGGGCAGGATACCGACGCCGTATTTAACTCCAAAGCGCAGCAGTCAGTTATGGCCAAAAACATAAAACAGGCAACGGCGCCGGCCGGGCTTGATATCGGCGATGTTTCGGTTATCAGCCAAAACGGCAGGACAGCCACCGTACAGGCCACACTGCACAGCAAAAAACTGGACAAAGATTTTACGCTGAACCTTACTATGAACGAACTTGAGGACGGCACCTGGAAACTTTTGGAAATTAATAATTTTTACGACTTTGTTTTAGAAGTTGACGCTGCCGAAAAAGCTAAACTGGCAGAACTCAACGCGCCCATCGCCAAAGAGCTTGCCAATATGGTAGAATGTGTTTCCGGCAGGATGACCATTAATAACCAGTACGGCTTTATGGTTGACGAAAGGCATTGGCTTGACGTCTATACGCAAATGAAAAACATCAGCGGCAAAGACATCGCCAACTTTACCTACCGTGTAACCATTTACCAAAGCCAAAACGGGCCGGAACTTACCAGTTTCACCGTTTATAACGGCGATAATTTCCCGGACGGGCAAACGGTTAACAGCTACCGCTATGTAGAACTTGACCTGCTTGATCCGCACACGGACACTCTGGTTAAATCCGATTTCAAAAGCCTGCCCTGGAAAGTAGACATTATCCGCGTCGAATTCAAAGACGGCTCCGTCACCGAGCTTTACCGCGAAGTGCCTGACGCAGCTTAACACCTGGCCCAATTACAAAAATCCCGGACTTACAAATGTAAATCCGGGATTTTTTTATCTGTTGAACAATTTGCCGAGGCCCTGTTTTACTGCCCCGCCAACCTGCTGGCGCACGTTTTCGCGCACTTCTTCTTTGGTAGGAGCGGTAAAGCCTGATTCGCTCATTTTATCAAAAGTAATTTTGCCATTGCTGTTCATTACGGCATTAGAGGTAAAGCTGCCAAGCGGTGTGCCAATGGTAATGCCCGAGAAGGTCATCTGCCCGTTTGCGCGGCTGAAATTACCAGAAAGCGAGTTAAACGGAACGCCTGCAAAATTGCCGGGCGCAATAACAAACGTACCGCCCGCAACGGCGCTGTCTGCACTGCCGGTGCCGCTGGCGTCTGCTTCAAAGCTCAGCGGGCCGCTGATTTGCGTTTCCGTTACCGCAGTGCTGTCCATGCCGCTGCCGGAAAGATGCAGCGCAAAGTTTTTGGTTGCTGCTTCTACCGTGCCGCTTACTCCCAAAGTACCGCTGTAAACATTGGCATAAGTGTTGCTTAATGTTACCAGCCCGTTAGTATAGTTGTAATTACCGTTAATGCCCGTTGCCACAAGCGGAGCAACTTCCAGCTTATCCATGGTAAAGCTGCCGTTAATTACAGGCGCGTCAATCGGGCCTGTTACCTTGCCGTTAATGTTAACGCTGTCGGTAATGCCCAGGCCGGGGCTTACAGCGTCCACGCGGAAGGAAGGCGCTGCCACGTTCAAATCATAAGTAGGCATGCCCTGTTTCTGGAACAGGATTTTGCCGTCCATGTTAACGTCCTGCCCCTCCACTTTGCCTTTAACGGCGGTAAACGAAGCGGCATTGTTGTCAATGGCAAAGCTGCCGCCGCCATCGGTAATGTTATAGCCCAAAGCCTTGCCTGCCACGCCGCTCAGGCTGCCGTCAAGGTTCAGGTTCCACTTCGCATCGTGCAGCCCTGCTGCAAGTTTGGCGCCGTTAATAACGCCGCCGGTAATGCTCAGTTCACCAAACGAAGGCAGAACCTTCATAAGCTCAGTAATTTGCAGGTTTTTAACTTCGGCGCCGATTGTTACATCGTCATAAACCTTGTCAATGCTGCCAATTAAATCAGCGTCGCCGTTTTTGCCCTGCAAAGTAAATTTAATATCCGGGAACTCTTTTAAATTAGCCTGCATTTCCACGTTGCTGAAATCAAGCTTCTGCCCGTTCATGTCAAGCGCCAGAACGCCGTCGGTAATTTCCACCATGCCGCGGAACTCTGTCGGCGTTTTATCATCTTTATCGGAAAAATTGATATAGTTAATAATATCAAGCCCGTCTTTATCGGTGTAATTTACCGCAAACTGCGGCTTTTCGATAGAGATGCTGTTAATGGAGTTAATGCCGAAAGAACCTTTAAGGATATCAAAAAGGTTGGCGGAAACGTTCATTTCCGGTACTTCGGCCAGTTTTTTGCCGTCAGGCGCAGTCCACACTACGTTTTCAAAAACAACATTGCCCGATACGCTGGCACTGAAATGCCCTATTTCAAGCTTGCCCTGCAATACGGTCTGCCTGTCGGCCATTTCGTTTACAAAGCCCGCGGCTTTATTTCCTGCCACATGCACCGCCAGCGTGCCGAGAATTATCAGCACCGCTATTACGCCGCCGGCTATTTTATGTTTTCTCTGCAACATTAAAATCACCCCGCTGCCGTTTGTTTAGCGCCGGCTGTCCAAATAGTTCTGCAAAATAACCACAGCCGCCATCATGTCAATAATTTTACGGCGTTTCTTGCGCTTCATATCCGCGTCTATCAGCACATTTTCCGCCGCCACTGTCGAAAGCCTTTCATCCCACAGCACAACTTTAATGCCTTCAAAGCGTTTTTTCAGTTCTTCGGCAAAAGCCTCGCTTACATGCGCGCGTTCGCCTATTGTACCGTTCATATTTTTGGGGTAGCCCAAAACAACCGTATCCACTTCATGCTCTTTAATCAGCTCGCCTATGCGCTCAAAATCGCGTTCTTCCGTTGTGCGGCGTATGGTTTCCACGCCGCCGGCAATCATGCCCAGCAAATCACTCGTTGCCACGCCTATTGTGCGCGTGCCGATATCAAGCCCCATGCTTCTTTTCATAGCGCCGCCCTACTTTTTAGCCGATGCGGAAAGATAACTTTTTACAAGCTCTTCCAAAAGCTCATAGCGTTCAAAACGGCGCAGCTTGGTGCGCGAATCTTTATGGCTGGTAATGTAAGTGGGGTCGCCGCTTAAAAGATAGCCCACAAGCTGGTCTACCGGGTTGTAGCCCTTTTCCTCCAGCGCGGCATAAACCTCGCGGATAGTCTGGGCTACGTCTTTTTTATCTTCAGTGCGTTTAAACATCATGGTTTCGCTTGAAATGCTCATAACTATTCCTCCTTTAAAAATAAAAAGGCTTTTTATTTATTTTAACATACCTTAACGCAAAATAATAGAAAGAAACGGCTGAGCTTTAAACTCAGCCGTTACTATTTTGTGAAATTATTTAATCTGTCCTTCAATAACAGTCAGTGCGGTTTTCAGTGCTTCATCAAGTTTGGAAGCATCTTTGCCGCCGGCCTGCGCCATATCGGGGCGTCCGCCGCCGCCGCCGCCGCAAACCCTGGCAACTTCCTTAACAATCTGCCCGGCATGGATGCCTTTGGCAACAGCGTCTTTGGTTGCCATGGCAAGAATGTTGATTTTGCCGCTGTCAATAACGTCAGCCAGCACTACAACGCCGCCAACTTTATCACGCATCTGGTCGCCCAGGCTGCGCAGTGCTTCAACGTCACCGGCGCTTACTTTCTGTACAAGTACGGGAACGCCTTTAATATCGCAAACGCTGGAGGCAGCATCGCTTACCTGTGCTTTGGCAATCTGGCCTTCCAGCTCGCTGATTTTCTGTTCCGCTGCTTTATAATCGGACTGCAATGCGCAGATACGTGCGCAAAGGTCATTGCTGCGGCATTTAAGCCCGGTTGCTGCGGTTTTAACCATGTCTTCCATCTCGCGTACATAGTTCAGCGCGCCGTGGCCGGTTACGGCTTCAATACGGCGTACGCCTGCGCCTGTGCTCGATTCGGACAGGATTTTAAACATGCCAATCTGCGCGGTGTTGCCAACATGCACGCCGCCGCAGAATTCCATGGAAAAGCCCGGTACGGTAACAACGCGTACAATGCTGCCGTATTTTTCGCCGAACAGTGCAACTGCACCGCGTTTTTTGGCTTCGTCAATCGGCAGTTCTTCAATGGTTACATCTTTGGCTGCCAGAATCTGGTCGTTAACAATTTCTTCAACCTTACGCAGTTCTTCTTCCGTTACCGGAGAGAAATGCGAGAAGTCGAAACGCAGACGGTCAGGGCCAACATAGCTACCTGCCTGGTTTACATGGTCGCCCAAAACCTGTTTTAAAGCTGCATGCAGCAGGTGGGTTGCTGTATGGTTGCGGGCAATATCGTTTTTGCGTCCGCGTTCAATTTCAAATTTAACTTCGTCGCCAACGGCAACAGTGCCTTCGGTTACGGTGCCAATCATAATGGTTGCGCCGTCCGGCAGTTTTTTGGTAATTTCAACCTGCATTACGCCGGCAGGGGCAATAATGCGGCCGGTATCGCCAAGCTGTCCGCCGCCTTCAGCGTGGAATGCGGTAACATCGGTAATAACAGCGGCTTTTTTGCCGTCCTCCATGCTCTCAACCGGCTGTGCGTCATGAGCAGGATACATGGCAACGATTTTGCCGCCCTGTGCGCCTTCATCAACCTTTAAGGAAGCAAGGTCAATGCTGCGGGTGTTGTAAATTACCGGGCGTCCGGTCTTGTCGTCGCGAGCGTCGCGTGCCATTTTGCGCTGAACTTCCAAAGCCTCGTTAAAGGCTTTATCGTCCATCGTCATGCCTTCTTCTTCCAGAATTTCGGCAGTCAGCTCACGCGGGAAACCGAAAGTGTCGCTCAGGCGGAAAGCAGTTGCGCCGTCCAGCACGGTTTTGTTTTCTTTTTTGAGGCTTTCGATTTCGGTGTATAAAAGGTCGCAGCCCTGGCGCAGAGTGCGCAGGAAGCTGGTTTCTTCCATCTCGATAACTTTATGGATAAAGCTTGTTTTTTCAACAAGGTACGGATACGGTTCTTTAAACATGTCAATAACAACATCAACCGCACCGTTAAGGAACTTGTCTTCAATGCCGATTAAGCGCGCATGGCGTACGGCACGGCGCAGTACGCGGCGCAGTACATAGCCGCGGCCTTCGTTGGAAGGAAGCACGCCGTCGGCAATCATAAAGGTAATGCTGCGGACATGGTCGGCAATAACCTTTAAGGATACATCGGTCTTTTTATCCTTGCCGTATTCTACGCCGGCAACCTTAGCGGCATATTCAATAATCGGGAAGATAAGGTCGGTTTCAAAGTTGGAAGGCTTGTCCTGCAATACGGAAGCAAGGCGTTCAAGGCCTGCACCGGTATCAATGTTTTTATTGGCAAGCGGAGTGTAAGTGCCGTCTTCATGCTGGTCATACTGGGTAAATACCAGGTTCCAGATTTCAAGGAAACGGTCGCAGTCGCAGCCGGGTTTGCAGTCCGGCCTGCCGCAGCCGCGTTCTTCGCCCATATCAATGTGCAGCTCGCTGTCCGGTCCGCACGGGCCGCTGCCGGTTTCCCAGAAGTTTTCTTCAAGGCGTACAATGCGTTCATCAGGCACGCCTACAACATTGTGCCAGATTTCGTATGCTTCGTCGTCAGTCGGATGGATGGTTACCCACAGTTTATCGGCAGGCAGCTCCAGTTCTTTGGTTAAAAATTCCCAGCTCCAGGGAATGATTTCTTTTTTGAAATAATCGCCGAAGGAAAAATCACCCAGCATTTCAAAATAGGTATGATGGCGCGCAGTGCGGCCTACGTTTTCAATATCGCCGGTGCGCACGCATTTCTGGCAGGTAGTGATACGCGGAGAAGGCGGTTTCATTTTACCGGTAAAAAACGGTTTAAAAGGCGCCATGCCCGCACCAATTAAAAGCAGAGTCGGGTCGTCCTGCGGAATGAGCGAAGCGCTCGGCAGCACGAGATGCCCTCTGTCTTCAAAAAACTTTAAAAATCTTTTACGGATTTCATTACCACTCATGTACTTCATAATTCAAAAATCGCTCCTTTTAAATAGGTACAACGCATAAGAAAATTATATAAAAATTAGCGTGCAAAGTCAACGCACGCTAAAAGTATACAGGGTTATTAATTAATTTTTCTGTTTGCCATGCAGCGCTTTTTCCGCGCCAATGTCCTTCGGGAAGTAATATTTGTGCCCAATAAGTTCATCAGGCATATACTGCTGCTGTACCCAGCCGCCGGGATAATCGTGCGGATATTTATAGCCCGTTCCGTGCCCCAGCGCACCTGCACCGGGGTAATGCGCGTCGCGCAGATGTTTGGGCACCGTGCTCTGCACCGCACGCGCTTCTTCACGCGCACTGAAAATTGCCGTGCAGCAGGCGTTGCTTTTGGGGGCGTTAGCTATATAGCACACGGCCTGCGCCAACGGCAGCTGTGCTTCCGGCAGGCCTATAAAATGGGCAGCCTGCGCCGCGGAATTAGCCACAACCAGCGCCATCGGGTCAGCATTGCCCACATCTTCTGCTGCGCAGATAACAATGCGCCGCGCGATAAAACGCACGTCCTCGCCGCTTTCCAGCATCTCTGCCAGATAATGCAGCGCCGCATCAGCGTCACTGCCGCGCATGCTTTTTATAAACGCCGATACCGTATCGTAATGGCGGTCGCCCTTTTTATCGTAGCGCTTAAAAGCGTCGCCCATTACGCTTTTAAGCACCGCGCCGTCAATCGTTTTTACGCCGTCAGGCAGCATAAATTCTGCCTGTTCCAACAGGTTCAGCGCCACGCGCGCGTCGCCGCCGCAAAAATCAGCCAACGCTTCCAGCGCCTCGTCCGTCATGGCAAGCCCCTGCCTGCCGTAACCGTTTTCCTTATCCGTCAGCGCCTTTTGCAAAATCTTTTTAACGGCGTTTTTATCAAGCCGCTCCAGACGGATAATTTTCATCCGCGACAAAAGCGGCGCATTTACTTCAAAAAACGGGTTTTCCGTAGTTGCACCGATAAGAATAACCGTGCCGTTTTCCACATACGGCAAAAGCACATCCTGCTGAGCCTTGTTAAAGCGGTGTATTTCGTCGATAAAAACTATCGTGCGCCCCATGCCGCTGTACAAAGCGTCACGAGCTTCGCCAATCAGCTTGCGCAGCTCCGGCACGCCGCTCGATACTGCATTAAGCGCAACAAAACGGCTTTGCGTCATATTGGCAATAATATGTGCCAATGTAGTTTTCCCTGTTCCCGGCGGCCCGTAAAACAAAAGCGGCTGCAAAGCGTCGCGCTCAATCATCCGCCGCAGCGGGCTGCCAGGCCCAAGGGCTTTTTCCTGCCCGGCAAAATCGTTTAAACGCCGCGGGCGCATACGGTCTGCCAGAGGTTTGGTAATTGTTTGTGCAAATAAACTGTCCATATTTTAATCCTGCCCGGCAATTATTTTCTGTACAATATGCGCAGCCATCATCATACCGGCGCAGGCAGGCACAAACACCAGGCTGCCCGGCACGCTGCCTTCAATAAAGCGCTGCGGTTCTTCATGCGAATATACAACGGTAATGCCTTCGGTAATACCGGCGTCGCGCAGTTTTTTGCGCATGCTGCGCGCCAGCGGGCACACGCTTGTTTTGCTGATATCCGTAATTTCCAGCATTTCCGGGTGCAGCTTGTTGCCCGTACCCATGGCCGATACCACGGGAACATTATGCCTGTAAGCCTCTATTAAAAGGTCTGCTTTCGATTCCGTACTGTCGATAGCGTCGGCAATAAAATCAAAACCGTCCACAAAAAGGGTTTCAAAATCGCCCGGCCTGTAAAAATCCTTAATAACCCTTATGCGGCACAAGGGGTTAATATCGCGCAGGCGCGCGGCCATAACATCGGCCTTAAACTTGCCGATAGTGCTTGTAAGCGCAGGCAGCTGGCGGTTAATGTTGCTTGCTTCAACGGTATCATTATCCATAATTACAAAGCTGCCTACACCGGTGCGGCACAAAGCCTCCGCCACATAAGAACCAACGCCGCCAAGGCCTATAACGGCAACTCTGGCGGCATTTAATTTTTCAACGGCCTTGGGGCCGATAACCATTTCTACACGTGAAAGCTCCATGAGTCCTCCAAAAAAATTTCCCCGCAATGCCGTCCTGCCCAATGTTTTGAACCTGCATGTGCAGGTGGGTGCCCTCCCGCCTACCGCAAAAGTCCCCTCGAGAGGGCTTGTTTTTAATAGGCGGAGCTCAAATTCCGGGCTCCCTAGGTAAGTGTGTTGGCTCAAAACTAAAAGGCAATGTAACGAACACCGCAGGGGAATTTGCTCCATTTATAAGACCGGCACAACAGCCAATCTCTTTATATCTATAATAACAAAATTTGCCTTAAATCACAAGTGGCAAATACCGTATTCACAAAAAATAACAGAGCCTGCGTCTGCAAGCTCTGTTATTAAGCATTGGCTTATACTTACTGTAAAAGTTGTTTTACCATGGCATTAATGCGTTTGCCATCGGCACGGCCACCGGCTTTGGCAATAACCTTAGGCATTACCTTGCCCATGTCCTTCATGCTGGCTGCGCCTGTTTCGGCAATTACTTCCTTAACAAGGCTTTGCAGCTCGTCATCTTCCATTGCGGCCGGAAGATATTTTTGCAGCACTTCAATCTCAGCTTTGGCCTGGTCTATCAGATCGGTGCGTCCTGCTTTCTCAAACTCAGCAAGAGAATCCTGACGCATCTTAACTTCTTTCATCAAAACTGCAATTACTTCGTCTTCAGTAAGTTCTTTTTTGTCATTGATCTCGACATTTTTGATATTGGCACGCGCCATACGGATGGTTTCCAGCGCCACTTTGTTGTGGGCTTTCATGACCTGCTTCATATCTTCTGTCAGCTGATCTTTAATTGACATCTGCACGCGCCCCCATTATCTGGATTTACGTTTTCTTGCGGCTTCGGATTTCTTTTTGCGCTGAACGCTCGGTTTTTCATAGTGTTCGCGTTTTCTTACTTCAGAAAGGATGCCGGCTTTTTGGGTAGCTCTTTTGAATCTGCGCAGTGCGCTGTCAAGAGTTTCGTTTTTGCCAACTTTAATTTCTGCCATCTGATCTCCCTCCCTCCACACACTTAGGGAAGTGTATATACAATTTATATGCTTTGAGAATACTCCGAAGCATATAATCTCACCGTCTAATTATACATTACTGTAAGGAGTTTGTCAATCAGCACGGAGGCCAGCCGAGCATTTTACCGCCCAAAAGATGGATATGCAGATGGTGCACGGTTTGTCCGCCTTCGTCGCCGGTGTTAACAACAATGCGGAAGCCTTTTTCGCTTACGCCGAGTTTTTCGCTGAGCATTTTTACTTTGCCCAGCATGTACTTAACAAGTTCCGGGTCTGCCGCAACAATGTTTTCCGTATGTTCCTTCGGAATCATCAGTACGTGTACGGGCGCAGCCGGTGCGGCGTCGCGGATAACAATCATTTTATCGTCTTCATATACTCTTTCGGCAGGAATCTCTCCGGAAATAATACGGCAGAATACGCAGTCGTTCATATTTTTACCTCCTCGCTGTTTAAGGTTGTATTTAATTGGTAACTTATTATAAATTCGCCAAAGATAATAAAATTCCTTTTAAATTATGTTAAATTCTTCACTCTTTTATAATTTCGCCAAGCAGTTTTTCGCCGTCAAAAGCCGTTATTTTTATAGGCAGTATTTCGCCGCCCAGATTACGGCCGCCGCTTTTTACAAAAACGCGCTGATAGTTGCCGGTTAAGCCTTCAAAATAATCTTCACCGGCAGGCTGCTCAAACAAAACTTCCGCATTTTGCCCAACCATGTCCTGCAAAAAAGCTTTGTGCATGGTTTCGTCAATTCTGCCCAAAATATCGGCACGTTCTTTTTTTACGGCTTCCGTTACAGCGCCCGCAAATTTTTCGGCAGGCGTGCCTTTGCGCGCCGAAAACGGAAAGATATGCATTTTGCTGAAGCCGCAGCTTTCGGCAAATTTGCAGGTTGTTTCAAAATCAGCTTCCGTTTCGCCTGGAAAACCTACAATAACATCCGTAGTTATGGCAATATCAGGCACCCTGTTTTTAATATCCGCCAGAAGCGTTTTAAATTTAGCCGTTGTGTACGGCCTGTGCATGGCCTGCAAGGTTTTATCGCAGCCCGATTGCAGCGGCAGGTGCAAATGCCTGCAAAAACGTGCGTCTTCCTGCATCAGCGTTAAAAGGCGAGGCTCTACCTCCACAGATTCCAGCGAACCGAGACGCAGGCGCTGCACGCCCGGCACATCAAGAACGGTTTTAACTGCGTCATACAAAGTAGGGCCGTCAGGGTTTTCTTTGCCGTAACAGCCAAGGTGAATGCCGATAAGCACAATTTCCTTAAACCCGGCGCTTATAAGGCGCTGCGTTTCGGTACGGATGCTTTCAAGGCTGCGCGAACGCAGCGGGCCGCGTGCATACGGAATAATGCAGTAAGTGCAGAACTGGTTGCAGCCTTCCTGTATTTTTAAAAAGGCGCGCGTTTTATCGGTTATATCGCCTGCTGCCATTTCTTCAAAAGCAGTGCTGGCAGTTAATTTATGCACGGCATCCAGCGTATCGGTCTGCCTGTGCGCAAGGCGTTCTTCCACCAGCTGCACAATCTGCGCGCGGTCCTGGTTGCCAATAATCATATCCACACCGGCAATTGCTTTTACTTCTTCCGCCGCCGTCTGCGGATAGCAGCCCGTAACCACAATCAGCGCATTGGGGTTCTTGCGGATGGCGCGGTGAATGGTCTGGCGCGATTTGCGCTGCCCGGTATTGGTAACAACGCAGGTATTAATAATATATACATCAGCTTCGCCATCGAAACTGACAAGCTGATGCCCGCTGCGCAAAAACAGGTTTTCCATGCTTGCCGTATCGGCCTGGTTAACCTTGCAGCCAAGCGTATAAAATGCAATTTTTGCCATTTTCAGCCTCCCAGTTCGTCAAATTCGTATAAAACGGCACTTAAAGCGGTAAGCCCGGCCGTTTCGGCACGCAAAATGCGCCTGCCCAGCGAAACAGGCACCGCACCGCCGCTGCGTGCTTTATCAAGCTCGGCTTCGCTGATGCCGCCTTCCGGGCCGATTATAATTAATATGCTGTCTGTCTTTAAATTGCTTTGCAGAACCTGTTTAAGCCCCTGCCTGTCCTCACATTCATAAGCAATTATTTTAGTTGTGCAGTCACATTCAGCCATCAGTTTATCAATAGCTGCAACCTCCGCAATTTGCGGAATAATGTCGCGTTTGCTCTGCTTGGCTGCGCTTTCGGCAATTTTTTGCCAGCGCTGGCATTTTTTTGCAGCCTTCTCACCGTCATAGCGCACAACGGAATGTTCCATTGCCAAAGGCACAATGCGGCTTACGCCGAGTTCCACCGCCTTTTGGATGATAAAATCCATCTTTTCGCCTTTTACAAGGCCCTGCGCCAGTGTAATCTTTACCGCAGGCTCATGGCTTTCGGCAATAACTTCAAGGCATTTTACAAGCGTCTGCCCGGGCGCAGTTTCAGTAATTTCTGCAAGGGCGGTTACGCCGTCGTCACTCACAATCTGCACTTTTTCGCCCGGCTTCATTTTAAGCACGGTGTAAATATGGCGTGCGTCAATGCCGTCTATCATCATGTTTTCCGCATAAGGGCGCGGAATAAAAAATCTGTGCATTAATCCTCCAGTGCCATCAGTATGGCAGCCCAGCCGCCTTTATGGCGCGTGCTGATAACCTTCAGCCCGTTTGCTGCGGCAGCTTTTTTAATATCGTCTTCACGTTCTTCTATAATGCCGCTGGCAAGGAACTTACCGTCCGCTTTCAGCTTTTGCGCAACATCAGGCAGCAGCATAATAATAATATCGGCAATAATATTGGCAATAATCACGTTGGCCTTACCTTCCGTGCCGTGCAGAAGGTCGCCTTCTTTAACTGCAATAACTTCGCTCAGGCCGTTTCCGGCAATGTTTTCTTTGGCAATGCGCACGGCGTTGGCGTCAATATCTACGGCAACAATGCTTTTGGCGCCTAGTTTGGCAGCTGCAATGCTTAAAATACCGCTGCCGGTGCCAACGTCAAATACTTCCGCCTGCGGCGTAATAATTTCTTCCAGGTATTCCATGCACATGCTTGTTGTATGGTGCGTGCCGGTGCCAAAGGCCATGCCGGGGTCAATTTCAATAACAAGGTCATCAGCCTTGGCGTCGTATTTTTCCCACGAAGGCTTAATAACAAGGTGTTTGCCGATATGGGTTACATGGAAATACTGCTTCCATTCGTTTGCCCAATCCTGCTCGCACAGTGTACGGAACAGCGGATTGCGGAAAACGCATTTTTGCCCGATACGTTCTTCAACGGCTTTAACCTCGCGCGAGATAAACTCCAAACGTTCGGAAAGTTTTTCATCGTCCGGGTAATATGCAGTTACTGTAACGACCTCGGTATTCTGCTGTTCGGGAATATCGCACAGTTCCCATGTGCCGCTTGCGCGCAGCTGATTAATTAAAAGCGGGTCTTCCATGGCCACGCCCTGCGCACCGGCGCTGTATAAAATATCGGCAATCGTGTCTGCCTGTTCATGCGTTGTCTGTAAGCTGACTTCCGTCCACTGCATTACGTTTCACTCCTCAAAAAACTCATAGTAAAAAGATATAAATTTCCGCCTTTTATCTTATCATAACAAGGCCGAAATGTACATTATAAAATCAGTCAATTTATATTTATCACGCCGCGGTTGGTTTTATGTTAAGCGTTACTATATTTGACTTTTTGTGCCTGTTTGCTATAATAATTATAGAAAAACAAACGGCTGCCGATAGACGGTCAGCCCGCAAAAAAGTTTAAATCATCTAACGATAACCGTCACAGTTTTGGCTGGCTTGTGGCGGTTATCTGCTTTTACGCGAAAAATCTTTTCCGAGGGTATAACCAATGGAAAAGATAGTCACCGTATAGCCGATTACGGCTATCAACGATAATATATCCACGTTATCCCCTCCTCAATAGTATTTCCGGTTCAAGCCGGATTTCTATATCATCGGAGGGTCACAGTCCCTCCGCAGAGGGCTAACCGCCTACCGTTATGGCAGCACATTTGCCTGCATATTGTAACAGAAAAATATAAAACTGTAAAGATACTAAAAGCGCGCTTCCGAATTTACGGAAACGCGCTTTAAATTATAAAGCAATATTAAAATTTTAATTAAAAGTCAAAGCGTACGCCTGCATTCCATTGCCACGGAGTATCAATATCGCCGCCTACTGCACGCTCTACATCAAAGTACAAGTGCGAAGTTTCGCTGAGATTAATGTTTGTGCCGATGCCAAATTCAAACCAGCCCCCGCCAAGGTCTTGTTCGTAAAGTCTGCTTTGTCCGTCTTTACTCATTGTTACTGCAGTTTCACCGTCAAAATCATACAGGTAGCTTGCTTTTACATATACATTGCCTGCGCTGATATCTTTACCTGCGGCAAAACCTACACGCCCGACTACGCTGTCCATACCTTCCTGGCTGGCATATACGCCGCGGCTGGTAGTATAATCTGCTCCGCTCAAGTGACCGTAAGTCAGCTGTACCTGGGGCTCTACCCAAAAATCATTGCCTGCTTCAATGCGTTTACCATATTCTGCGCTGAAAGCATAACCATTGTTTCTGTAATCGCCGGTGCTTTCCATGCCGCCGCGTCCAAATACGTCAAATTCGTTATCTAAACGTGCGTATTTAGCGCTTAAATCAACATATTGCCCGTCATCGCCAACATAAGTGCCGTATAAGGTAAAGCCGGTGGACTGGTTTTCACCGCTTCCATTGCTGAAGCTGCTCTTACCTTCGGTACGGCTGATTGCGCCGCCGATATACCAGTTGCTGTCGCCCACTTTTTCATCATAACCTAATTGATAAGTGCTGTACTGGTTGGTAATATCCAAATCGCCGCTTTCACTTTCGCCGCGTTTCATTCGTGCCCAAATGCCTGCTTCACCGGTGCTGCTGCGCAGTTCGCCCATGCGCTGATGCATTTCGTCATTTTCAGCACGCCATGCCATTAAGGCTACATTTGCAAGTTCACCAATGCCGGCAGTGGTAGTGTTTGTGCCTTCTCTTACACTACTGCCAATAACATTGCCGTTTTCGTCAGTTTCTGCGGTAATTGTGCCAAGAACATCGCCTTCCTGGGCAGTTACAGTAATACCTTTATCACCGTTAGTAATTTGCATTACATCTGCTAAATCCTGCATACCTGCATTAACATTAGCGCTGTCAAAGCTGTTGGTGATTTCGCTGCTGCCGGTTAGAGTTAAACCAGTATTATTGTTTGTTCCTACATTTACAGTGCTATTTAAGCTATTAACAATAACATTAGCTTTATCACCGGTTAACGTTGTGACGTTAACTTCCTGGTTTTCACCTTGCAAATTAATAACGCCTTCATTCATGTCAGCTTTATCAGCATTAAATCTTTCTGCATTTTCTTGTACATTAATAACGCCGCCATTTGACAAATTGACATTATTTACAAAGCTGTCATTCGTCATATTCCATGCTGCACCGTTGTCAAAAGTTAAATTAAAATCTGTTACATTACCATAATGATCATTGTCATTATGGTCAATCATATAATCACCTTCTACCCCGGAATCAGGATAAGTTTTATAAGCGCTGCCATTAAAGCTGGAGCCTTCACCATTAAAATTAATATTTACATTAGAATTAATTAAATTACCACTATTTTGAGGATTCCCAGGAGTATTAGGCGTTTCAAAAACAATATCACCATTAAGCACTGTTGTATGAGCGCCATCAGTATTGATATTAATGGTAGCATTACCGCGGGTATCAATAGCATGGTCAGCATCTACAGTTAAATCACCATTAATCTTTACTTGACTATTAGAAAACGCAACTATACCTAAATTACCAGAATTAATATTAATATTATCTGCATTTAATGTAACTGAAGCAGCTCCCTCTGGTGCAGGTTCTAACTGAGTAATATTTTGAATCCAAATCGCACCATATGAACCATTAGAATCATCTGTACTTATATTAATATTATCTGCTGCGATATTTACATGACCCTGTCTTATGAATAAACCATCACTTTTAGCACCACCATTAATAGTTACTGTATTAGTAACACCATTAGTACCTATAGTAACAGTACCACAAGGAGTATTTTTATCACCACTAGTAATAGAAATGCCACCATTTAAAGTTATATCTTGTCCATTAATCATACCATTGGTCTGATCAGAAATCTTCAAAGAAGGACCTGTAGGTACTGTTATATTAACACTACTAACATTATCTTTTCCAATAACAAAATCACTATCTACATTTACGCTTTGAGTTTCACCATCAACAGTCACCGTACCTATAGAATTAGCAAATGCGCTATACGGTGTTGCCAACAGTAAGCCTAACATAATTTTGCCGCTAACTTTTTCCCTTTCATAAAAAAGCCTCCTTTTATTATGCCATTATTTTATATAAAACAATTTATTGGCACTTTTGAAATTATACCACACCTTTATCCGCCCCGCAATACATTTTGATTGCCGTGTATCGTACTTCTACTGGTCTTGTGGAAACTTTATCCCTGCCGGCAGGTTTGTGCGGCGGCGCAGGTTACGGCAACCCGTTCTTTCGGTGATGCGTGAAACTACACCGTAAATAAAAAATTATAACTAAACAAGCAATAGGAATATGCTGTAAAGCTGCTGGCAAAAACTATGGCGGCTATCTATTACTGCTTTACTTAATGCGCGAACAGATGAAAATCGTGTTCGCGCACAAAGAAGCCATAGCATTTTTGCAAAGCTTTAAAGTATATTCTTATTGCTTTTAATTATAAGCATAAAAAAACAAAGGTATGTGCTATAAAGCAGCAGGCAAAACTGCGGCGGCTTTATCTTATTTATACCCTTCATGCGCAAACAGTTTCATCGTGTTTGCGCTCGTAGAAGCCGCAGCATTTTGCGTTGCTGCAATAGTACATACCTTTGTTTAAAATAAGGCAGGATTTTCAAAGTTAGTAAAAATACAATCATTACACACAAAACCCCAGTACAATAAGTACCGGGGTTTTGGTTTATGATACGTTATTTGTTATTTAAACAAATCTTTAATTTTGTTCAAAAAGCTTTTTTCTTCGGGGTTAATGTTGTCCTTGCTGATATCGGCAAATTTACGCAGCGCGTCTTTTTGCTTTTCGCTCAGCTTTTTAGGAACAACAACTTTTATGCGTACCAGCTGGTCGCCGCGGCTGCCTCCGCGCAGGCTGGGTATGCCTTTGCCTTTTAAGCGCAGCACCTGACCCGGCTGGGTGCCTTCCGGAATCTTCATGGTTACCTGGCCGTCCAGCGTCGGTACTTTTATTTCATCGCCCAAAGTTGCCTGTACAATGTTAATAGGCACTTCGCATAATACAGTGTTGCCGTCGCGTTCAAAGAATTTGTGCGGCTTCACATAAAGGTATACGTAAAGGTCGCCGCTCGGGCCGCCGCGCATACCTGCTTCGCCTTCTCCGCTTACGCGCAGGCGCGAACCGTCGTTAACACCGGCAGGAATTTTAACTTTAAGCTTTTTGGTTTTGCGTACGGTGCCTTTGCCCTTACATTCTTTGCACGGCTCGGTAATAATTTTGCCTTCACCGTGGCATCTGCTGCACGGGCGTACGTTGCGCATCTGCCCGAACATAGTGTTTTGCGTAAAGCTTACCTGGCCTGTGCCGTGGCATTCTGGGCAGGTTTCCACCTTGCTGCCCGGTTCAGCGCCGCTGCCTTTACATTTTGGGCATTGTTCGTCGCGCGTCAGGTTAATTTCGCGTTCTACGCCGAAAGCCGCTTCTTCAAAGGTAATTTCCATATCGAAGCGCAAATCGCTGCCGCGCTGCGGACCTGCCTGACGGCCGCCTCTGGAGCGCCCGCCGCCGCCAAAGAACATATCAAAAATGTCCTCCATACCTCCGCCTGCGCCGCCGAAGCCGCTGAAATCAAACCCGCCGAAACCGCCCGCGCCGCCTGCTCCGGCAGCGCCGTCAAAGGCTGCATGGCCAAACTGGTCATACTGGGCACGTTTCTTTTCGTCACTCAAAACACTGTATGCTTCGGAGCATTCTTTAAACTTTTCTGCAGCATCAGGATTATCCTTGTTGACATCAGGATGATACTGACGTGCCAGTTTACGATATGCTTTTTTTATCTCGTCTGCCGTTGCGCTTTTAGAAACGCCCAGCACGTCATAGTAATCTCTTTTTTCCAAGGTTTACACCATCCTAAGCCGATTATTTCTTGTCGTCGTCAACAACTTCGGCGTCAACTACATCGTCGTCGGCTTTTTTAGTGCCGCCTGCGTTTGCTGCGCCTGCACCTGCTGCTTCCGCACCTTTGGCTGCTTCGGTCTGTTTGTAAAGTTCAGCGCTCAGTTCGTACAAAGGTTTGGTAAGTTCTTCGGTTGCTTTCTTAATTGCCTCAACGTCGTCGCCTTTCATTTTTTCTTTCAGGGCGTCCATTGCGGTTTTAACTTTGGCAATCAGTTCGTCGCTGCCTTTGCCTTCCATGTCTTTAATGGTTTTTTCTGCCTGATAGCAGAGGCTGTCGGCCTGGTTGCGCGCTTCAACTGCTTCTTTGCGTTTTTTATCTGCTTCGGCGTTGGCTTCGGCTTCTTTTACAAGGCGGTCAACTTCGTCTTTATCAAGCGTGCCGGAAGAAGTAATGGTAATCTTCTGTTCTTTGCCGGTGCCGAGGTCTTTGGCTTTTACGTTTACGATGCCGTTGGCGTCGATATCGAAGGTAACTTCAATTTTCGGTACTCCGCGCGGTGCAGCCGGAATGCCGGACAGTTCAAAACGTCCCAGAGTTTTGTTATCGGCAGCCATATCGCGTTCGCCCTGCAGTACATGGATATCAACGGAAGGCTGGTTATCGGAATAAGTGGAGAAAATCTGAGATTTGGAAGTAGGAATGGTAGTGTTGCGGTCAATCATTCTGGTGAAAATGCCGCCTGCGGTTTCAATGCCGAGGGACAGCGGAGTTACGTCCAGAAGCAGTACGTCTTTAACTTCGCCTGCCAGTACGCCTGCCTGAATAGCAGCGCCTACTGCAACACATTCATCCGGGTTAATGCCGCGGTGCGGTTCTTTGCCCATGAATTTTTTAATGGCTTCCTGTACAGCCGGAATACGGGTGGAACCGCCAACCAAGAGTACTTTGTTGATGTCGCTTGCGCTCATACCTGCGTCGGCCATAGCCTGACGGGTCGGGCCCATGGTGCGTTCAACAAGGTCTGCGGTCATTTCTTCAAATTTAGCACGGGTTAAATCCATATCCAAATGTTTCGGGCCGTCGGCGCCAGCGGTAATAAACGGCAGGTTGATGTTGGTGCTCATTACGCCGGACAGTTCGATTTTAGCTTTTTCTGCTGCTTCACGCAGACGCTGCATAGCCATGCGGTCGTTGGAAAGGTCAATGCCTTCGGCTTTCTTGAATTCGTCAACCATCCAGTCGATAATGCGCTGGTCAAAGTCATCGCCGCCGAGGTGAGTATCGCCGTTGGTAGCTTTAACTTCAAATACGCCGTCGCCTACATCAAGGATGGATACATCGAACGTGCCGCCGCCAAGGTCGTAAACCATAACGGTATGGTCTTCGCTCTTGTCAATGCCGTAAGCAAGTGCTGCTGCGGTAGGTTCGTTGATAATACGCAGAACTTCAAGGCCTGCAATTTTGCCTGCGTCTTTGGTTGCCTGGCGCTGGCTGTCGGAGAAGTAAGCCGGAACGGTAATTACGGCCTGATGTACGCTTTCGCCGAGATATTTTTCAGCGTCAGCTTTTAATTTTTGCAGAATCATTGCGGAAATTTCTTCCGGAGAGTATTTTTTGTCGTCAATTTCAACTCTGTAATTAGTGCCCATGTGGCGTTTAATGGAGCTGATGGTTCTGTCCGGGTTGGAAACAGCCTGGCGTTTTGCCAGCTGGCCTACCAGACGCTCGCCGTTTTTGGAAAAACCTACAACGGACGGGGTCAGCCTGCTGCCCTCCTGGTTAGTGATAACGGTCGGTTCGCCGCCTTCCATAACAGCTACTACAGAGTTAGTAGTACCTAAGTCAATACCAATTACTTTAGACATGATGTTTTTTCCTCCTCAAATTTACACTGTATAAAGAATGCAACTTAATCGTTGCTTATTACTTTAACTTTGCTGTGGCGGATGATTTTATTGCGCAGCCTGTAACCTTTTTCAAAAACCTGCTCAATGCTTTCATCCTCTAAATCCGGGTTCTGCCCGCGCATTACGGCTTCGTGCAGTTCCGGGTTAAATTTCTGCCCCTCTGCGGGAATTTCTTCAACTTCAAGCTCTTTAAAAGCCTGTTCAAACTGCCGTTTGATTTTTTCCATGCCGGCTACGATAGCAGACATATCGTTTGTAGTTTTTACACTTTGCTCGGCTCTTTCAAAGTTATCGAGCACTTTTAAAAACTTGCCGACAACATCTGCCGTAACGAAGGTTGAAAGCTGTTCGCGTTCGGCAGCATTGCGTCTGCGGAAATTTTCAAAATCAGCCTGCAAACGCATCAGGCGGTTTTGCAGTTCTTCGATTTTTGCATCTTTTTCATCTTTCCGGGGTTCTTCCGGCTTTGCTTCTTCCGGTTGTGCGTTTTCTGCATTTCCGGCTGCGGCTTCGCCGGCGTTTACCTTTTCTTCAGCGGGCGCTTCAGCATTTTCCGCTGCTCCTTCCGCAGGGTTCTGAGTATCTTTAATATCTTCTGCCTGCATACTGTCCCTCCTCAGCTGTTTAAAATCGTTTTTAAATATTTATGAAGATAATCCATTACGGCAATTACTTTGCCATACTGCATGCGCGTAGGCCCCAAAACAGCCATTGTACCGACTATTTTGCCGTTTAAGCGGTAGGTTGCCTGCACCATGCTGCAATCCTGAATGCCTTCAAATTTATTTTCGCTGCCTATCGTTATGCGCAGCCCGGATTCTTCGCCAGATTTTAAAATGTTGCGCACAACTTTTTCTTCTTCCAGCACGCCTAAAAGGTTTTTAACTTTTTCCATGTCGCGGAATTCAGGCTGGCTTAACAGCTGCCTTGTGCCGCCCATAAAGAAGGTTTCCTTTTCGGGGCGCGTCATGCGGCGCAGCACATGCAAAAGCGAACTTAAAAGCAGCCGGTCATCTTTAACCGCTGCCTGCACTTCATCCAGCAACGCCTTGTCGATATCCGTTACGGCTTTGCCTTCCAGCATTCTTGTAATGCGCCCGGCCATGTATTCCAGTTCTTTGGCAGACATGCCTGCCGGAATTTCCACCACGCAGTTATTTACATTGCCGTCATCGGTAACAATGCACAAAATGGCATGATTCGTATCAAGCGGCAAAAACTTTAAATAGCAGAAACGGCTGATGGAATGCTGGTTTGCCAGCACCATCGACACGTTATGCGTCATCTGTGAAAGGATTTTGGCGGTTGACAGGAAAATATCGTCAATGCTGCGCTGGCGTTCGCGGTACAGGGTATTAATTAATGTACGGTCGTTATCGTCCAGCGTATCCGGCTCAATCATGGAATCTACATAAAACCTGTATGCCTGTGCCGAAGGCACACGGCCGGCTGAAGTGTGGGGCTGCTCCAGATAACCCAAAAGTTCCAAATCGCTCATTTCGTTACGGATGGTGGCCGGGCTCAATCCCAAATCATGTTTGCGCGCAATAGTGCGTGAACCTACCGGCTCTGCCGTAGAAATGTAATCTTCTATGATGATTTGCAGAATTTTCTTCTTTCTTTCGTTTAACATATCCCCACCTCCGAAGGGATTGTTAGCACTCGTTATAATAGAGTGCTAACATCTTGATATTAGAATAGCACTGCCTTCAGATATTGTCAATAAGTTTTTATATATTTTTTAAATAAAATTTAATCCGTCACAAAAATTTCAAAAATACGGTTGCCAACTTTCATACCAGCTTCGGTAAGGCACATTTTCTGCCGCTCTTTATCAAAGTTAAGCAAATTATGTTCAATATACGGTTTCATTTCAGCTCCGTATTTTTCCATAACATCTATGCCGAAACGCTGCTTTGCTTCGGTTAAACTTACGCCGCTTTTTTTGCGCAGGTTCATAAACATAAATTCTTCAAACTGCACCGGCGCAGGCAGTTCTTCTTTATCATAAAGCTGCCCGCCGCTTTGTATAAGCTGTATGTAGTTTTGTACTTTTGCGGCGGCAGTAAAACGCGCGCTGCCGCTAAAACCGCAGGCACCCGCTCCAAACGCGGCATACGGGTAATAATGCCAGTACACAAGGTTATGGCGGCTGTACGCTTTGCCGCACGCATAGTTAGATATTTCATAGCGTTCAAAGCCCTGAGTTTTTAAAAACTCCTGTACAAATTCGTACATATCGGCAGCTTCGTCCTCGTCCGGCAAAATTATCTTTCCTGCTTCTGTCATTTTTTGCAGCGGCGTGCCGTCCTCAACAATCAGCCCATAAACAGATAAATGCTCAATGCCGGTACTGCAAAGCCGCGCAAGCGTTTCCTTTAAACTATCCATAGTCTGCCCCGGCAGACCGTAAATAACATCGGCATTAATGCGCTTAAAGCCTGCCTGTTTGGCAAGCTCTATTGCTTCCAATGCTTCAGCTGCATTATGCACGCGCCCTATCTCTTTTAATTCTGCATCGTTTAAACTCTGCACGCCAAAGCTGATGCGGTCAAACCCCAACTGCCGCAGTGCTTTCAGTTTCGGCAAATCAACAGTGCCGGGATTTGCCTCGATAGACGCCTCGCACGGATTTTGCCACCAGCCGTACTTTTTTAAAGCGTCCGTAATTTCTTTTATAGCTTCAGCCGGTAAAAGGCTTGGCGTGCCGCCGCCAAAATAAATTGAAGCATTGGCGTTTACAGGCACATCTTTTCTGCGCCCGGCAATTTCCATGCATACCGCCGCAGCGTATTTTGCCATTACCTCCGCCCCAAAACCGGCGTACGAATTAAAATCGCAGTACAGGCATTTTTGCCTGCAAAACGGTATATGCACATAAATGCCCTGCACCTGCTGCCAGGGCTGTAAATTTTGTAACTTATCCATAATATTCCTTCGCTTGCAAAGTAAAATTAAAAATTGTATAATAAAAACACGGAGTAATGATGGTGGTACATCAGTTCTCCCTGGTCAAATTTATAGTTTGAAGGAAGCCGTGTAACCGCTGTTATACGGTTTTTTTCATTACGCTATTTGCGTCCCGAAACAATGACTGCTACGAGAGTTCCGAAAGCAACCATTAAAGATAATGCTTCGTACACTGTCATTAGCATCACCACCACTCAGCAAGAGTGGAAAACCGATACATCAATACTCCGTGCTTAACTATTTTAACAGCTAAATATCAAAAACACAATACCGCCCCGGTTTTACTCCGGAGCGGTATTTTTAGTTACTTAATTATTTAAAATAATTTACGCCGCTGATAAAGATTTTCTGGTCTTTATTGCCGCTGATGTTTTTAAACAGGCCCGGCACAAAACGTTCGGTATGGCCCATTTTACCCAAAATTCTGCCGTCGGGGCTGGTAATACCTTCAATAGCATACAGCGAACCATTGGGGTTGTACGGCATTTCCATGGTGGGTTTGCCGTTTTCATCAACATACTGCGTTGCAACCTGCCCGTTGGCAAACAATGCTTTAATTGTTTCTTCCGGCGCATAGAAGCGGCCTTCGCCGTGAGATACGGCAACGGAGTGAATTTCTCCCGGTTCAACGGCGCTGAACCACGGAGATTTATTGGAAACAACGCGGGTGTTAACAATCTGCGAAACGTGACGGCCGATATTATTGAAGGTAAGAGTCGGGCTGTCGGATTTCATTTCGCGGATTTCGCCATAAGGTACAAGTCCGAGTTTAACAAGTGCCTGGAAGCCGTTGCAGATGCCGAGCATCAAACCGTCACGGTCATTCAGCAGGCGTTCGATAGCTTCTTTAATGCGCGGGTTGCGCAGCATGGTAGCAATAAACTTGCCGCTGCCGTCCGGTTCGTCACCGGCGCTGAAACCACCCGGAAGCATTACAATCTGGGCATTGTCAATCATTTCAACCATTTTGGCAACGGATTCTTCTACTGCCTGCGGGGTAAGGTTGCGCACAATAAAGGTTTCAGCCACAGCACCGGCGTCTTCAAACGCGCGGGCACTGTCATATTCGCAGTTAATGCCCGGGAATACCGGAATGAATACGCGCGGTTTGGCAATCGTTACCGGTGCAGTTAAAGGCAGTTCTGCCTTATAAAGCGGCATGTCAATATCTTTATCGTCTTTTTCATCGGTTTTGGACGGGAAAATGCCTTCCAGCGGAGTGCTGTAAGCCTTTTCTGCTTCGCCCATGGGGATAACATCGTCATTAATGGCGATAACCTGTTTTACAGAGGTATGGCCAAGCAGCATGTAGTCGAGCCCTTCAAACAGGTCTTCGGGTTCTGTGCCTTCTGCAAGTTCAAGTACCATGCCGCCGGGCTGCAAAGTAAACAGTCCGTCAGTATCGTTATAGGGTTTAATAAATTCAAAACCAAGGCTGTTGCCAAGGCACATTGTTGTTACAAGCGCAGCAATGCCGCCTTCTTTAACGGCTGCCGCAGCAGTAATTTTGCCCGCCAGAATGGCTTTATGCACTGCGGCAAGATTTGCTTTCAGCGCGCCAAAGTCCGGCACTTCCGTAGTTTCGCGCGGGCAGGAAAGAAATACAACTTTGCTGCAGGCATTTTTAAATTCTGCCGATACGGCTTTGTCGCCGTCGATAACGTCAACCGCGAAGGAAACAAGCGTCGGCGGAACTGTTTTATCCATAAAGGTACCGCTCATGCTGTCTTTACCGCCGATAGCAGGCAGTTCCAAAGCGTCCAGCGCGGTAAATGCGCCCAAAAGTGCTGCAAAGGGCTGACCCCAAAGTTCGGTATTATGCAGTTTGGGGAAGTATTCCTGGCAGGTAAGGCGCAGTTTTGCCGGGTCTGCACCAAGTGCAACGGCACGGGTTACAGATTCCACAACCGCATACAGTGCGCCGTGGAACGGGCTCCAGCAGGCAACATCCGGGTTGTAGCCGCACGCCATAACGGATGCCGCCGTGGTTTTGCCATGCAGCACGGGCAGCCTGCCAACCATGCCTTCAGACGGAGTAAGCTGGCGTTTGCCGCCAAACGGCATCAGCACGGTGCCGCGGCCGATAGTGCTGTCAAATCGTTCGGAAAGCCCTTTCTGGCTGCAAACATTAAGGCGTCCGAGGTTAGCAAGCCATGCGTTTTTCAAACCGTCTGCCGCAGCAACTTCTGCCGGCAGTTTGTCAAATACGCATTCATCTTCAACATTGCAAACTTTAACATCTGCATGCTGGGCAACGCCGTTGGTATTCAAAAAGTCGCGGGAAAGGTCAACAATTTTATCGCCGCGCCAGTACATTACAAGCCTTCTGTTATCGCTAACCTGTCCGATAACGGTTGCTTCAAGGTTTTCCTCATCGGCAAAGGCAATAAATTTCTTAATATTTTCGGGAGCAATAACAAGCGCCATACGTTCCTGAGATTCGGAAATGGCAAGTTCCGTACCGTCAAGGCCTTCGTATTTTTTCGGCACTTTGTCAAGGTCAATTACAAGGCCGTCGGCAAGTTCGCCGTTGGCAACGGATACGCCGCCTGCACCATAGTCGTTGCAGCGTTTAATCATCGGCGTAACTTCCGGGTTGCGGAACAAACGCTGAATTTTGCGTTCTGTCGGCGGGTTGCCTTTCTGTACTTCCGCACCGCAGCTTGCCAGCGAATCAACGGTATGTTCCTTGGAAGAACCTGTTGCGCCGCCGCAGCCGTCACGGCCGGTTCTGCCGCCAAGCAGCACTAAAAGGTCACCCGGTTCGGGCACTTCGCGTTTTACAAGGTTACGCGGAACAGCGCCAACAACAGCGCCTACTTCCATGCGTTTTGCCACGAATTTATCGTGATAGTATTCCTGTACATGGCCGGTTGCCAGGCCAATCTGGTTGCCGTAAGAGCTGTAGCCTGCTGCCGCGCCGATAGTAATTTTGCGCTGCGGCAGTTTGCCGGGCAGAGTATCTTCCACAGGTACGCGCGGGTCGGCAGCACCGGTTACGCGCATTGCCTGATATACATAGGCACGGCCGGAAAGCGGGTCGCGGATAGCACCGCCGAGGCAGGTTGCAGCACCGCCGAACGGTTCAATTTCCGTCGGGTGGTTATGGGTTTCGTTTTTAAACAAAAGCAGCCATTCTTCTGTTTTGCCGTCAACTTCAATAGGCACAACAATGGTGCAGGCGTTAATTTCTTCCGATTCGTCCAAATCGTCCAGCTTGCCTTCGGCACGCAGTTTTTTCATGCCGATAACGGCAATATCCATTAAGGTAACAGGGCGTTTGGTATCGGCGCCGTACACTTCGTCGCGCGCTTCCATATATTTGTCAAGGGCAGCTTGTACCGGCTGGGTGTAAAGCCCCGGCTCAATTTCAACATCTTCAATCTGCGTCATAAAAGTGGTATGGCGGCAGTGGTCAGACCAGTAAGTATCGAGCACTTTAATCTCGGTAATAGTCGGTTCACGGTGTTCTTCATTAAAATATTTCTGGCACCACAGCAAATCGTCAAGGCTCATGGCAAAGCCGTTGGCAGTGCGGTAAGCCTCCATTTCTTCTTTGGTAAAGGTTAAAAAGCCTTCCACGCTTTTAATTTTCTGCGGTTCTTCGCAGGCCTGTACCAAAGTCTTCGGTTTTTCCCAGGCAGCTTCGCGTGCTTCAATCGGGTTAATGCAGTAAGCCTTAATTTTAGCAAACTCATCATCACTGATTGTGCCGGACAAAATATAAACTTTGGCAGAAGATACCAGCGGGCGTTCTTTCTGCGTAATAAGCTGAATGCACTGAGCAGCAAAGTCTTCCCTCTGATTATACTGGCCCGGCAAAAATTCTACCGCAAAAGCACGGCAGCCTGCAGGTACTTCCAGTTCTTCTTCAACGGTATCAACCGGCGGTTCGGAAAGCACCAGCGCTTTGGCTGCGGCAAATTCCTCATCCGTTACGCCCATAACATCATAGCGGTTAATAACACGGATGCCGGTTAAGCCTTTCATACCGAGGTTGGTTTGCAAATCAGCCAAAAGGCCTCTTGCTTCAACGGCAAAAGCTTCTTTCTTTTCTACAAAAATGCGTCTGATTTCGTCCATTAAATCAGCCTCCCTGCTCAATTTTCAATAGTACTCGTTAATATAATTACGGCATTTGGTAAACAACGCCTGCAAAAAACCGCTTTTGCGCGGATTATGAACTTTAATTTTTCCGGCACGCACCAGTTCTTCAAAGCTGAAAGTGCCGAAATACAGCTGCGTAAAGGCTGCGCTGTCCATTGTAATTTCTTCGTTTTCAATGGTGCTGGCCTGAATTAACGCGCCGTTTTGGGCAGTTATTTTTAAAAGCCCGTTATTCAGCGGCAAAAATTTGTCGGTAATTAAAAGCACCGCTTCGCCGCTCACATTCTGCGGCACCGGCAAAAGCTCCAGCGCTTTGCGGATATTAATGCAGCGCGCCATCATAAACGGTTTTAAACTGCCGCTGTATGTACTTCCGGCAAAATCAAGATACGCCAGGTTGCCGGGTTCTGCCAGCCACTCAAAATTAGCGGCATCACTTAAATGCCCGGCTGCATAACGCAGAAGCGCCGTTTGTGCCTCATGGCTGAGCGTAAGCAGCTCCTGCACTTTAAAAGTGCCTGCATCAAGCGAATACAGCATATAACCGGCAGGGCTGGCATCTTCAAAAGCTATGGCAAGCATTACTTTTTCGGCTTTGTAGCCGTTTAAAAGCTCCTGCCATTTTGCCCTGCCGCGCACTGCCATGCCGTTTAACTCCTGCCCGCAGGCTTCGTAAACAGCGACAAGCTCATCCAACCCTTCTGTAATATCTGCACAGCGGGTTATTTTTATATTATGCACCGGCGGCAATTTTTTTAATTCTGCCAGCGGTATTTGATAATAATGGCGGTAATAGCAGTAATCAAACCCATAGGGCTTATAAATTGCCGGGTTAATGGGCATTAAAAGCGCAAAAGCCGCTCCCTGCGCACGCAGAACGGTAAACGCCGTTTCCAGCAGCGGGCGCGTAAGGTGCTGCCCGCGGTATTCCGGCGCAGTTGCCACGCCTACAATATACGGCAGGCGCAGCGTTTGCCCGCGCAGCGTAATTGCATACGGGTTCAAGTGCAGCATGCACGCTAATTTATCGCCGTCAAACCCGCCTATAACGCTGTTTTGCTTTAAACAGTACTCGCTAAAATACCATTCGTAAAACGGGTCGCCCTTTTTTTCAAAGCAGTAATCCCATAATTCTGCCGCCTGCGGCAAAAAAGCAGAGTTTAAAAGCCTGAAATCCATACAAACCTCTGTTATTTAAAAATAGTGGAATATTTTTTTACCATAAATTCCGGTTTATACGATTCTTTTGCCATGCGCAGGCCTTCATGCCCCATATCTTCCTCGCGGTTAAGATAGGTAACGTCGCCCCACGCATTTTTGGCAAAATCACGGTTAATAACGGCATAAAGCCCGCGTATTTCCGGATTGGCCTTTTCTACATGCAAAACAGCAGTATCATCGTTAATTTTTTCGCCAAAGCTGAAGGCTTCAACCTTTCCGTCAATACGGATAACGCCACCGCGCAGCTTTAAGGCTTCAAAATTATCAAGTGCTTCATGGATGGCACATTTTTCGCATACCAGTGAAGGGTCATCCGACATACGGCGTTCACACCACTTATCGCCAAAAGCAAGGCATTCTTCGATATTGCTTCTGTTCATTTCTTCGTAAACATAATCAGGATGTTCTTTTACAAAAGCATTGCAGTGGTTCTTTTTACCGTGGTATTTACGCCCGGCAAGAGTGGCCAGGTTCTGCTGCAAATAAACATAGTCCCAGTTATCACGGTCATCGGTAATTTCCAAATCAGGGAACGCTTTTAACAGCCTTTCCCTGCCGTCATCATAAATGCCGTGCATTTCAAACGGTTTGCCGTTATGGTATTCTTTAATTTCTTTCATTAATAAAGGCAAATCTTCGTCTTTGCCGCCAAACGGCTGTAAAAAGAAGTCAACATCATTTCTTTTTACTTTCAGCACTAAAAAGCCGTGTGCTTCAGTCCAAAAAATATCATAGCAGGTCTGCCACATAAACAAATTGCCAAAAGCACATTCAGAGCCGCGGTAATAAGGACGCGACATGTAGCTTTCAAACAATTCCTTATCGGCAACCGAAATCTCTTTAAGTTCTAAAATAAAATGACCCCCAATTTCTTCTTATTAAATTATTATACCATATTGAGTGAAACTTTCTCAAAGTTTCTGTCACATTATTTATAAAATTCGCTGAAATAAACAAAAAACCTGCCGCATTTTTACGGCAGGCTGTATTTGTTTATTATTTTCTGTGATGTGCGTTGTAGCAGTCACGGCAGTAAACCGGACGGTCTTCGGAAGGTTTGAACGGAACTTCGGTTTCTTTGCCGCATTCAGCGCAAACCGCCGGATACATCTGGCGTTCTGGACGCTCGCTTACAATGCCAAGACGCTGTTTGCGTGCCTGACGGCATGCAGGGCAGCGGCCCGGTTCGTTGGTAAAGCCTTTGGATTCATAAAATTCCTGTTCGGAAGCGGAAAAAACAAATTCTTTGCCACATTCCTTGCATACTAAAGTTTTGTCTTCTTTCATTGCTTATCAGCTCCTTACATTAATCATACCCCATGAGGACTTCATAGATTTGCCACGGCTTCGATAAAAATGCAAGCAGCATTAAAAAGAAGATATGAACCCTATATGAACCGGCTGAGATATACTATTTAAAGTATATCTTTTTAAAATACAAATGTCAATATATCATGGCTGTTTTTTTACATTATTCTAATAAAATTTAACGCAGATAATATGTTTCATTTGTACATTCCAGCACAGTATTGTAGCCGCGCCATTTTGCCAGTGTGGTTGTACTGCAGTTGCCAACGCTGAAATTCCATATTTTGTTTAAGTCCACGCCCAAAAACAGGCACAGCAGCACGCGGATAATGCCGCCATGCGAAACAACGGCAATATCTTTTTCGTCCATTTCCGCAAGGCAGCGTTTAAAAAACGGCTCTACGCGTGCGGCAACATCCGTAAAATTCTCGCCGCCCGGCACATGGCACAGCGCCGGATTTTTAAAGAATTCGTCAATCTGCCCAAGGCCGGCATCATTAATCTGGTTATAGGTAAGCCCTTCCCACTTGCCAAAAGCAATTTCCTTAATATCTTCAACCGGCTGCACTTCAAGCCCGTGTACAGCCGCCAGCGGTGCTGCCGTCTGCCGTGCGCGCGTTAAACTGCTGCTGTATACGGCATCAAGGTTGATATTTTTAAAATGCTCTGCCAAAAGTTCAGCCTGCGCCAGTCCTTTTTCGTTCAGTTCAATATCGGTTTGCCCCTGAAAGCGGAAACTTTTGTTGGAATCGGTTTCCCCATGCCTGATTAAATATAGCCTGCCCATTATTTTGCCCCCTGTTTGCCTGCCTTAATTTCTTCTGCGTGCGAAAATTCTTTTACCTCAACGTGTACGCCTGCTTCGGCAAAAGTTTCCATTTCCTTATAAGCCTTAATACCTGCGTCCAAAAGGCTGAGCGCAAGTATTGCGCCTTCGCCGCGGCATATTTTAATATCAAGCCTCAGCGGTGCGGAAAGCCCCAATTTTTGCAGCAGTTCTTCCATGCCCGCTTCTGCGGATACATGCCCGGCAAAAACATAATCTGCCGCAGCGGCATTATATTTTACTGCCGCAAGTGCTGCAAGGCAGGATGCTGCGCCGTCAAGCATTACCGGCACTTTTAAGGCTGCAGCCTGCAAAACTGCGCCTGCCATAGCGGCAATGGTTCTGCTGCCAAGCTGTTCCAATAAATTATAGCCGCCAGCTTCAAAGTTTACTGCATTATATTCCGGCACGCAGCTGTCAACGCAGCCAAGTGCCAGCACCTGCTGGCCGCCGTTTGTGCCTATTGCTTCTTTTGCCAGAAGCGCACCTTCAAGCAGTGCTTCTTCAATGCTTTCATACGTTACCAAAAAGGTCTGGCTTTTAACGCCGGAATTTTCCGCAAGCACGCAGGCAGGTTTCGTGCCCTGCATATATTCTGCCGCTGTAACAGCGTCGTCAGTCCAGAAAAGCACTGTTTTACAAGGAAAATTTACATCATTTTTATCTGCGCTGCCGTAAATTGCCGCATAGCGCGTAGCCATTTCTTCAAGTTTTGCCAGTGAACCTACCGGCTTTATTAAATTATCAAAACGCTCCTGCGCTTTTGCCGCTATCGTTTTATCAACAGGCTGCACCGTGCCAGCCAAAACATCTATTTCCATTTTGCACCATCCTTAAAACAAACTAAATATGCTGTGGTAAGTATAAAAACCAAGCACCAAAAAGCGTCCGCCAATTATCAGCGTAAGCAGGTACAGCACGTTGCCGCACTCCGTCAGCGCGCCGTAGGTATCGCCCGTCAGCCCGCCCAGCTGGCTTTGCAAAAATTTGGCAATGCCAAACACCAGCACAAAAGTAACTGCCATCACCAGCAGGTAATGCACGCCGCACAGCGCCGTTATGCCAATGCCAAGCGCCAGCGCGATAACCGTGTAGCTTTTTTTAGCGTACATGGTAAACATATGCCCGATGCCGGTTTTGCGCGCGTAGGGAAAGTTAACGATAAAAATTACCATAAAAGTGCGCGTTGCCACGCTCATGGCAATCAGCGCCGGCGTTAAGAGCTGTGGGTAAATGGCAAGGTACGCCGATACCTTCAGTAAAATAAGCACTATTACAGCCAGCACGGCATTGGAGCCTACATGGCTGTCCTTCATAATTTCCAGCATGCGTTCGCGGCTGCGCGCCGAAAAAACGCCGTCGGAAGTATCCATAAAACCGTCGTACATAAGCCCGCCGGTTATAATAATTTCCGCTAAAATCAAAAGCGCGGCACGCATAAAATCAGGCGCGGCAACCATTACCAAAGCGTAATTAACCGCACCCAAAAACGCGCCGATAACCAGCCCCACCAGCGGAAAATACGGCACGCTGCGCGAAAAATCTTCGTCACGCCAGTCCGTACGGTGGCTGAAACGGATGCGCGTTAAAAATTCCAGGCAGGTAATAAAATCACGCATTCTGCTCACCTGCGGTTAAGTTTTTGTATAAATCAAGCGCCGACTGCAAAATTACAATAGCAAGCGAAGCGCCTGTACCTTCGCCGAGGCGCATGCCTGCATCGACAATCGGTTTTAAATTTAAAATTTCCAGCATTTTGGCGTGTGAAATTTCCGCAGATAAATGCGAGCAGAACATATAATCAGCGCAGGCAGGCTCAATGCCGTAAGCAAGCAGCGCCGCAGCCGTTGCATTCACGCCGTCAACCATGGTCGGTACGCGGCGGCGTGCGCCTTCAATAATCATACCTGCAAGCCCGGCGTGGTCATACCCGCCAACTTTGCATAAAATGTCCATGGCATTTCCCAGTTCAGGCTTGTTTACTGCCAAACCGTCCGCAACAACCTGGCGTTTAACCTTCATGCGTTCATCGTTAATGCCGGTGCCGCGCCCAACGGTAAGCTCCGGCGCAAGGCCTGTAAATGCCGATACGATAGCAGCGGTGGAAGTTGTGTTGCCGATGCCCATTTCTGCCGTTACAAGCATATTGTAGCCTTTATCAATGCACTCACCGGCAACTTTCATGCCGCGCTCCAATGCCATTTCGGCCTGCTCGCGCGTCATGGCAGGGCCTTTGGTAAAATCTTCCGTGCCCCAGGCAACCTTTTCATTGCGCACTTTCGGCAAGTGGCTCAAATCAAAAGTTGTACCCATGTCAACAACAAACACATCCGCACCGGCGTGGCGCGCCATTACGTTGGCACCGGCAGTGCCGCGCATATAGCCGTTAATCATCTGCATGGTAACTTCCTGCGGATAAGCACTGACTCCGTATTTGGCAATGCCGTGGTCGCCGCACATTAAAAGCATGGCGCTTTTTATTTTGCCATTAAAATCGGGCGTACCGCAAATAGCGGCATATTTTTCAACCATTTTTTCAACTTTGCCAAGCTGATACGGAACCTCGTCCACAGCCTGCCAGTTTTTATGCACAATTTCTGCCGCATCCTTGTTCAGCGGCGGAACTATAATATCCTGCATTTTATTCCTCCTCAAATTTAAACGCCAGTTTCTTCATATCAACAGCCTGTCCTGCCACGCAGTAAAATACGCTGTCCGCGGCATCTGCCACCTGCTGGTTCACCCAGCCTGCAATGTCGCGGTATTCGCGTGCCATGGCATTTTCCGGCACAATGCCCGCGCCGACTTCGTTTGTTACAAACACCGTAATTTTGCCGCCTGCTTCAGCAGCTTCAATCAGTTTGGCAATTTCTGCCTTAACAACCTGCGCTTTTTCTTCCGTTGTGCCCTGCGGTGCGTTTTTGCCGTACAATAAATTACTCATGTAAAGCGTAAGGCAGTCAAACAATACTGCGTCAGCCTCTCGCGCAGCTTCGCCCAAAACCTCGTGTGCATTATAGGGGGCTTCAAAGTTTATCCAGCGCGTCCGGGGGCGGCGCGCTTTATGCAAACGTACACGTTCAGCCATTTCTTCGTCCAGAATTTCGGCGGTAGCAATGTAAGCGCATTTTGCGCCGTAATGCAGCACATATTTTTCGGCAAATTCGCTTTTGCCGCTGCGTGCCCCGCCGGTTACCAAAACAATTTTAGCCGGCATACAAAAACTCCTTTCTATAAACAAAAAATCCCCTTTATAACAAAGAGGATATACTTCAAAAACTATATGCAAATACCCGCCTATCCCCCGTAGGCTGTGATATTCGTAACAGGCAGGTCTCCTGGCTCAGGTTCATCGCCGTGCTGCGCCTTCCCAAAGCATTGCTTCAGTGACATTTTGCAGACAGCTCGCCATTACAGTAGCGGGACTGCGCCGGATTCGCACCGGCTTCCCTATTAAGATTGCGGGGTTAACCGCCTCACCTGTTGATTTTTTCCGTTAAATTATATTCTATGCATTTCAAAAAAATCCTGCTTATGCAGATAAAAAATTAACGGCAGCCGTTAAACCGCCGTTTAAACACTTTATAAATTTATTTAAGGCTGTTTTTGTAATCCTCAAGGAACTGGGCAAGGCCTTTATCGGTAAGCGGATGCAGAAGCATCTCTTTTAAAACCTTGGTAGGAATGGTTGCAATATCCGCACCGGCGAGCATAACTTTTTCAACATGCTCCATATTGCGGATGCTGGCGGCAATAATCTGCGTATCGAGATTGTACTGGCGGAAAACCTTAACCATGTTTTCTACAAGCGCCACGCCGTTTTCGCCAATGTCATCCAAACGGCCGATAAACGGGCTTACATAGGTTGCACCGGCACGCGCTGCCATAAGTGCCTGCGGCAGGCTGAACACCAGAGTTACATTGGTTTTAATGCCTTCTTTGGCAAGAATTTTAACGGCTTTTAAGCCTTCGGCAATGCACGGAATTTTTACAACAACCTTGTCGGAAATTTTCATCAGCCTGCGCGCTTCGGCAACCATGCCTTCACAGTCAGTGCTGATAACTTCGGCGCTTACAGGCCCGTCAACAAGGCTGCAAATTTCGGGAATAACTTCGGCCTGAGTTCTGCCGCTTTTGGCAATTAAGCTGGGATTAGTAGTAACGCCGTATACAACGCCCAGCGCTGCCATTTCTGCAATTTCCGCTACATTGGCGGTATCCATAAAAATCTTCACAATTCATACCTCTTTCATATTGTAATTTTTGTTAATAAATTTATTAATATGAATCGCCAGTTTAAACGCCAATTAAGGAACGTAAATTTTGCTCATTATTAAATTGCAAAATCTGCGTAGCTTCGCTGGCACATTTATGGGCTTCGCTTTCAGCCCATCACTAAATAGCGACTCACTTAAAACAGTACCGTCTGGTCGCTTCCGGGAGGTAAAAAAACATCATGCCCCCTGCCCTTGCGGTTTTTATTATTTACCCAGGTGCCGCATTTGGGGCACTGCATTTCTGCCGCAGGCAAAACCCATGCAAGCTGCCTGCCGCATTTCGGGCAAATAAAAAGCACCTGCATATTTGCTCCGGGCTGATATTTTTTCATACTCCGTCAACTCCTTTGCGGCCTTACCTGTCTATTATACACTATCGCAGAATTTTTTGCAGATTTTGTTGCAAGTTTTATGGACAAACAACGTAAAATTTTATATGCTATTATTAAATAAAGTTTAAAAGGTGGTTACACTATGTCACTGCAAAAAGAATTTGAAGCGCTTGGCTGTTGGAGCGCACCTACCGAAGAAGAACACATCAGCGTTTACGGGCTTGATTTTGATAACTGCTATATTATTTTTACCGACCTTGACGGCAAAACACCGGTTGACGCCAAAGCGCCCGTTGTTGCCGCCTGCTACGATGACCGTGACGCTTTTATGTGGGGCAAGGAGCTGAAAGATTTTGCTGCATTAAAATCACTGCGCGCCGCCCACGCGGATGACAATGATTTTATTGCTGCCGTTGAAAATTACACGCTGCCGAAGGAATGAAAATTTAGAATTACACGGTATAATATAACTAAAACATTAAATTAATAATCATTCAAACTGACTGTCAAAATATTTAGTTATCAAACAGCAATTATATCCGCCATCCGGTTATTTTTAATTTATCAATACAAATAAAAAGAGCTGCCTGACTGCCAACTCAAAAATTTTCCGCAATAATTTTAGTATCATAACAGTTCAAAGCACTTATTCACTGCGTTCAAAAAGTGTTTTGAACTGTTATTTTTTATTAAATATTGCAATTTTTGAATGTTGACTGCCATGCAGCCCTTTGTTATATTTACGCTTCAGTTAAAATTACTGCCCTGCAAGTTTTTGTGTTCCGTAATGCTAATAAAATAAAATTACAGCACCCACGCGGGAATATAATACAACCTATCCGACGCCGGTAATAAATCATCAATTAAGCACACTATGCCGCCTGCGCCGATGTTTATTTTAGCATCTGCGCTCACAGGTTCCAGTATCGCAAACGTTTTAACGGCTTTATTGGGGTACGCGCTCTTTTTAACGGCTATTGGGTATGCCGTACCATTCTGCCAGATGATAAGTTCTATCTCCTTGCCGTTAAAATTGCGCAGGTAGTACAACGGAGGAACTATGCCTTTATTGGCATAGCTTTTGTAGATTTCCGCCACAACCCACGTTTCAAAAAATTCACTGCTAGCCGCGCCCGCTTCCAAAGCGTCAGCATTAAGCCAGCGCGTTAAATATGCCGCAAGGCCGGTATCAAAAAAGTACAGCTTTGGCGCTTTTACTATATACTTTGCTCCCGGCGGCATAAAGGGTTGTAATAGGTATATTATGCCTGCCGCTTCTAATGTCTTTATCCATTGCTTTGCCGTCGGTGCGGATATTTCCGCCGCTTTGGCAAGTTCTGCATAGTTTATCATTTTGCCTGTCTGTCCCGCAGCGGCACATAAAAAGCGGAAGAAGACCATTTCGTCATTTATTTGCAGCAGTTTCATAACGTCGCGCTGTAAAAAGGTTTGTACGTAGCTGGCGTAATAGCTTTGCCAATCCTGCTCACCACCGTTATACATTGCTGGCATACTGCCCCGCCATATAAGTTTATAAATTTCTTTTAAGCTCTGCTTTTTAGCGTTATTCATCCGGTTAAAGAGTAGCTCTACTTCCGGCAGGAAAGGCTCAGTGTTATCCGTACCGTTAATTTCATTAGCGCTTAACCCCTGTAAGTCAATAATGCCAACTCTGCCTGCAAGGCTTTCTGTAACGCCCTGCATTAAAGGCAAACGCTGCGAGCCAGTAAGCCAAATATCGCCGTTATGTGTGCCATTATCGGCATATATTTTAATGTAGCTTAACAGCTGCGGCGCGTACTGAATTTCGTCAATTAATAGCGGCGGCGTATAGCGCTGCAAAAACAGCGCCGGGTCGCTTAACGCCAAACTGCGTACAGCAAGGTCATCAAGCGTAACGTAAGTACGCCCACTACCCTGCGCTAAGTGCTTTAATAGCGTCGTCTTGCCCACTTGCCGCGCGCCCGTAAGCAGCAGCACCTTAAACTGGCTTGATATTCTGTTGATTGTTTGTTCAATGTTGCGTGTGATGTACATGTTATTCCAATTCAAATTAAATAAACAATAAAGCTTTTAAATTCATATTTTCAACTTTCCATCTAAAAAACTTTGATAATCATCACAAATCTTTTGTACATCACTGCCAAAAGTTATCTGCCTTCCCTTATGCAGCCACAGTATTTTACTGCACATACTTCTTACCTGGTTCAGCGAATGTGATACCAATATCGTTGTTGCTCCGCTGTTGATTATCTCTTTCATCTTTGCTTCACTCTTTTTGCGGAATGCGCCGTCACCGACACTCAATACTTCATCAAGTATCAAAATATCAGGCTTCACAAGCGACGCTATTGAAAACGCCAAACGTGATTTCATGCCACTGGATAACTGCTTAAATGGCCTGTCCTCAAATTCTTTCAGTTCCGCAAAATCTATTATCTGCTCGTAAGTTTCATCCATAAACCTGCGGGTATAACCAAGCATAGCGCCACGCAGATATGCGTTTTCTTTTACCGTTAAATCTCCGTCAAAACCACTGCCAAGCTCTAAAAGCGCTGCTATTGTGCCGTATCTTGTAATACTTCCTTCCGACGGACGCATAATGCCGGATACCGCTTTTAGTAGCGTTGATTTTCCTGCGCCGTTAGTACCGATAATCCCCAGCATATCACCTTCATTAAGGTTAAAAGTAATATTCCTGTTTGCCCAAAATTCTTTAACGGTATAATTGCCTTTTAATCTGCGTACAACGTATTCTTTTAAGCCTATGCTTTTAAAATCACCTGTAATATATTTTATTGATACGTTTTTAACCTGTAATATCTCTTTCATAAGTTAACCTTAAACATAATATAAAAATTTGTAATTATACTTTTTATATACCCAGCAGCCAATACCAAACAACACTATTGCATAACCTGCCAAAAGCAGATGCAGCCATAAATCAGGCACGGTATTATGCAAAACAATACTTCTAAAATATGTTATACATACAAATATTGGATTGCAATAAAACAAAGTCTGCAAATGCTGCGGCAAAATATCTATGCTGTAAAAAATTGCAGAACCATACATAACTACCTGGGTAAACAAACGGTATAGATACTGGATATCCTTAAAGAAAATGTATAAAGCAGAAAGTATCAAACCCACACCTAAATTAAAAAGTATCAGGCAGATTATTGGGTAAGCTAAAAATAAAAACTTCCAGGTAAAAGCAATGCCTTCAAACGCAACAAAGCAAAAATAAATAAGCAAAATAATACCAAAATTGATAAGTGCCGATACGTTTTTAGAGAATAAAAACAAATACTTTGGCACATTTATTTTGGTAAAGATTGAAGAATTACTTACCAAAGCAAGCATACCTTCGTTTGTAGCTTCTGTAAAATAATTAAAAATTACCTGCCCGCTAAAAAGATAAACTATATAATACTCTATACTTCTTCCGAAAAAATTGCCAAAGATTATAGACAATATAGTAAGCATTAATAACGGTGATAACGCGCTCCACGCCATTCCTAAAATTGTTCGTTTATATCTTTTTTTGTAATCTCTTTTTACAAGTTCTTCAAACAGAAATTTATATTTTAAATAATGCTGCAACATTGTCACCACTTTATATTTTTAACAGCCTGCCTTCCTATAGATTCATAAATAACAGGATATTTTTTTACATTCTCTAAATCATAACAATTACGTCCGTCAAGTATCAGCATTTTTTTCATTAAAGAAAAATCGCCAAACTTTAATTCTTTTATTTCTTGCCATTCAGTAAAAATAAAGCAAATATCTGCATTTAATAACGCTTCTTGCGGTGTTTTGCAATAATTTAAACTGCCCTTAAATAATTTTCTTAAGTTATTCTCACCAACAGGGTCATAAACATAAACATTCGCACCATCTTCTAAAAATACAGGTATACTTACTAAAGAAGGCGCTTCTCTCATATCATCAGTACCTGGTTTAAAAGTTACACCTAAAACAGCAACTTTTAAACTTTCAAAGCTATCATAATATTTTCTTGCCTTTTTTATTAACAAAAGCTTTTGCTGGGCATTTACTTCAATAGCAGCCTTTATAGTTTTTAACTCTTTATCATAAAAAGCGCTAATCCAATGCAACGCCTTAGTATCTTTTGGAAAGCAACTACCTCCGTATCCTATGCCAGCCTGTAAAAATTTATTGCCAATGCGTTTATCCAATCCCATACCTTTAACCACATCATTAACATCGGCGTCAACAAGTTCACATAAATTGGCTATTTCATTTATGTAAGAAATCTTTAGCGCCAGAAAATCATTAGAGGCATATTTAATCATCTCCGCACTTTGCGGATTAACTATTACTTTAGGTACATCAAAAGATTTATAAACTTCCAACATAGTATTTTCAGCATAATCATCATTTGTACCTATAACTATACGCGAAGCATATAAAGTATCATGCACAGCACTGCCCTGAGATAAAAATTCCGGATTAGAAACCACATAAAATTCAGCATTTTTGTTTTTATGTTCGGCTAAATATTTTGATACCTTAACATTAGTGCCAACCGGAACTGTAGATTTAATAACAACAACACATTTATCTTTAACTGTTTCCGCTAAATCTTTTATTACACTCCAAACAAATTTTAAATTTGCACTGCCGTCCTGTTTTTCAGGAGTACCGACACAAATAAAAACACACCCGCTATCAATATATGATTTGCTGGAATCAGTTGTAAAAAACAATCTACTGGCATTACGCTTCATCAAGTCAAGTAAATTATTTTCAAAAATTGTCGGTATTCCCTTATTTAATAATTTAATTTTTTCTTCATCTACGTCTAAACAAGTTACATTATGGCCTTTTTCAGCAAAGCACACTGCTGTTACAAGCCCAACATAACCAGTGCCTATTATTGTTAGTTTCATTTATAATCTTCCAATCAAATATATAATACTATTTAATATTTTTAATTCACATAAATTCTCGGTATACGTGAACTTAATAAGCAAGATATTTCATTTGGTATGGTTCCAGATAAATCAGCAATTTCTTTTACAGTTATTTCTTCATTTCCTTGTTTTCCAATTAATATAACTTCACTGCCAACTTTTATATTGGCTGATTTTCCTAAATCAACCATCATCTGATCCATACAGATTCTACCAGCAATTTTATATCTCTTACCATTTATCAAAACTTCACCTTTATTTGATAAATTTCTTGGATAACCATCAGCATAACCAATAGGAATTGTAGCAATCAAAGTGTCTTCTTGACATTTATAAGTTCCACCATAACCTACTGTATCTCCTTTTTTTGCTTTATGAATATGGACAACTTTGCTATGAAGGCTCAAACAACTATGTAAAATTGGTAATTGTTTCATTTGTTTGCAATCATCAGAATATCCACTTGGCATATATCCATATATAATTTGTCCTGGTCGTACAGCATTATAATACGCTTCTGGGAAATACATTATTGTAGGGCTATTAGCTGAAGTAAATATAAATTTTTCTTTTTCTGGTATACTTTCAATCATTGCAGAAAAAACATTTATTTGTTTTCTTACATGTTCATGATTGTCCATATCAGCACATGCATGATGTGTAAAAAATCCTACAATCTCTAATTGTTTATAACATTTTACTATAGTAATAAAATCTAAAACTTTAAAAGCAGATATACCAATACGATTCATACCACTATCAACTGCAATCATTACTTTTATAATTTTTTTCTTTTTTTGACCTAATTTATCTAACAATGTTAAATTAGTAGAATCACATATTGGAATAATACAATCATTTTCTACTGCTTCTTCATATTCTTCTGGCATTAAAAGTCCTAATAAATAAATACGTGAATAAATGCCTGCTTTGCGTAGTTCACAGGCCTCTTTTGTTATAGCAACAGCAAAAGATTGACAACCTTCTTGCAATGCCAATTTTGCAACCTCACAAGCTCCATAACCATAAGCATTGGCTTTAACAACAGCTATCATTTCTACACTATTAGGTATCAATTTATAAATTGAACGTATATTTTCTCTTATTGCTGCAAGATAAATCTTCATAAAAGTTACTCTCATAACAATATAGTCCTTTTAAATTTTATATAATGAGGAATAGCTTCAAAATAAGCACTTAATTGCTTGCTATTTTTTATAATGGATAAAATTATTCTATAATCGTTTTATTTGGCAGAACAATCATATCTCCAAATATTCTATTATAACTTTCTGGTATAAACGATTCAAAACCACATCCCGGATGAAAAGTCATTTCACCAATATATAATTGATTATTTACATTATAAAAATCAACCCGAACAAACGGAAAAGGTTTTGATAATATTTTTGCTATTTTAAGCATTTCATCCAAATTATTTGGTTTTTTTACATTAGGATTTACGTCTCCATCATCACGCCTACAAGGCAAAATATTCCAATTCGTGTCTAAAAATGTTTTTTTCATACGTTGGTTAGAACGTTCTTCACAAACTAAAATAAGCTTAGGTTCACCGTTAAAACAATGTACTTTATAATCATTTAAATCACTACCATCATGTTCTAAATACTGTTCTACAAAAATTTTAGGCTTTACATTTTTATATCCCCAAAAAAAGTGTGAATAATATAAATTATTCCATGGTTGAATAGCATTATTCATTTTAAATTTAATTTTATTTATATCTACATTCTTTTTATCAGTAACTAATTCAGAAAATTCTGCACCATCTCCCCAATTTACCTTAATTGCAAATTTATTTGGTAATTCGTCAAAATTTATTTCATTAGCAGAATTAAATACTTTTAATACTGGAACAGCATATTTACTACCTATCTTTTCTTTTATGTATATTTTCATTTCATATTTATCACAACATTTCGTAATAAGTTCATTTTGATAATTTAAATTAAGCCAGTGAATCTTTTCATTAAAAGTTTTCGGATTATCTAAATCTGGAAATTCACCTAAAAGATATGAATATTTTTGTTCAATGAACCATCTCTTATGACTTTCTCCAAATTCTCTCAATGCAAAATAATTTTTTAACCTCCATCTAGGATTATAAATAGTTTCAGAAAATGGTAATCGTGTTTTTTTCTGTATAAAACTAGTTATTTTATTTCTCTCACTTTTATGTATATCATAACCTAACAATTTTAGAGACTTTTTTATAAATTGTTTCAACATTTTATAAAACTCCTTTTTTTACTTTTTCCATAGCTTCCGTTAAATCTAAGTCTTTTCCTAATTCCACATCATAATCATAAGGTTTTATTTTACTAAATCCGCCACCTGAATAAAATGTCATTTCACCTATATATAAATTACCTTTTATATCATAAAAATCTACACGTATATAAGGAAAAGGTTTTGCTAATCTTTCTGCTAATTCTATTATTTTATTATATGTTTCTGGCGGATTATCAATTTTTACTTTCTCTATATTTCCAAATTGAAAAGGCATTTCTTGCCACGCTTTATTATAATAAGCACGTTTAGGTTTCTTTCCAAAATAATCTAATTCTACAAGTACAAATTTTACCTTTCCATTAAAACAAAAGACTTTATATTCAGTAGAATTATTAGGAATATCTAAATATTCTTCTGCAAAAACTACTGGTTTCATACCATGATATCCACAATTAAAACTTCCATAATAACTACTTTTCCAAGGTAGCATCCATCTATCTAAGTCGCATAATATTCTATCTTTATTAATTTTAGTTTTATCTCTTACAATCACATTACAACCAGTCGCCCAATTAACTTTTAAAGCAAATTTATTAGGCAATTCGTCAAAATTTATATCAAAAACTGATTTATATTTTTTTATTATAGGAACTGTATAACCTGTTCCCAAAACTTTATCAACATATTCTTTCATAGCAGCTTTATCACACGCAATACTAATTAACGGGTCATTATAATATAATTTTAACCATAAAACTTTTTCAGACAATGTACTTGGATTATCAATATTGGGGTAATAACCAACATTTTTATAAAATAACTGGGCTATAATATTCCTTTTAACATTATTGTCTAAATTAGAATCTACATACATATTAAATCGAAAGTCATTTATAAAAATATCATCTTGTTTAGGACTGTGTTGTTGCGTAAATAATTTCTTTCCGCCTGAACTTTTATTTATTTTTACAAAGATTTTATAGCCAAAAATGTTAATAGCTGAACCTTTTTTTAATTTTTCTTTAATTTTTTTCAAATTCATCAAAACAGCCTCCACTTTATATTCTATATATTTTTAATATCTAATAATTTACCAATTTCTTTATCATACTTACTAGGATATATCTTGCTAAATCCACCTCCAGAATAAAATGTCATTTCTCCAACATAAAGTTCTTTTTTAGTTTCTATAAAATCTACACGTACAAATGGAAATGGCTTACTTAATTTACTTGCCAACATTAACATTTCTTCATATCGCTTTGATAATAAATACTTTGTTTTATTTTGTTTTCCAAAAGTAAATTTTAACGCATTACCTTTTGTATCAATACAAGCTCTTGTATTAATTCCATTTTTATCAAAATGTTCTATTAATGAAAATTCAGCATTCCCATTAAAACAAAATATTTTATATTCATCATGTACAGAATCAATATCTAAATATTTTTCTGCAAATATAACTGGCATCATATCCTTATATCCCCAATTAAATGCATCATAATAACTATTACTTTCTGGTTTCATCCATAAATCAAGTTGTTTTATAATTAAATTCCATTCACATTTTTTTATATCTTGTTTATTATTTATTAGTATGTTGTAACCACTTGACCAATTAACTTTTAAAACAAATTTATTTGGTAATTCATCAAATTTTATTTTTTCTGTACCATCCCAATTATTTATATTT